>Ga0209575_10000982_pt1 | contig 13184 bp, 11 predicted proteins | sample Medcelwee11metaG_FD_187172 | JGI IMG/M metagenome (GOLD analysis project Ga0209575, IMG submission 187172) | Freshwater pond sediment microbial communities from the University of Edinburgh, under environmental carbon perturbations - Medium... | ecosystem: Environmental > Aquatic > Freshwater >...
TGATAAATATGGAAACGCTGTTTCTGCCACTACTACACTGAATGGCTGGTATGGGAGCAGTATTGTGGTCGATGGAGCCGGGTTTCTGTTAAATAATGAGATGGACGATTTTTCTGCAAAACCAGGAGTCCCGAATATATCAGGTCTGGTAGGAGGCGAAGCAAATTCTGTACGACCCGGAAAAAGAATGCTAAGTTCCATGACTCCGACAATTGTTGAAAAAGAGGGAAAACTTTTTCTCATTGCCGGATCTCCGGGAAGTTCAACAATTCCAACAACAGTATTCCAGGTTATTATAAATGTGATTGATTATAATATGAACATATTACAGGCTGTGGATACCGGAAGATTTCACCACCAATGGCTGCCCGATATGATATCATTCGAACAAAATAAATTTGATACTCTTACTCTTCAGAAAATTAATGAGTTAGGTCATGTAATAAGACCTGTTGCGATTTTAGGCAAAGTAAATGCAATACAGATCCTTTCAGATGGTGAATTAGCTGGTGCAGCTGATAAACGTGGCAATAACTCGGCTTGCGGATACTGACAATTTTTAATGTTAAATAATTTTTACTAAATTGCTTCGATTTTATTTTCTTTAAAAAAAATAAATTAATACTTTTAACAGTTGAATTTGATTTTTTAAGATAGATTTTTTTGATAGTTTGTCGTATTTGATTTCATTCAGATATAAAATTCAGTTATGAAAAAACCTCTGCTAATTGTAATTATCATCCTGGTAGTAATACTTGCTCTGCCGGTAATCAATCTGCTCCGCTGGACTTTTGATTCTAAAAAGCCCATGGGTATCATAATTGTCGACAAGACAGTTCCTACGCTTGAACGCGAAAAGCATAAGTCATTAAACTGGGTTTTAACAAATGACAGATTCGTTAAGAAAGAGAAAAAAACCAGCTACTCTTACAAAAAGGATTATTTTGGATTTGTTCCGAAAAGACCACTTAAAGAAAAACTCTGGGCAAAAAACAGTTATAATATGACTGAAGCTATCCAGGATTTGCCCGAAAAAAATGATGCAATTTACTTTACCGATACTTATGGTGTCTTCTTTAATGACTGGTATCGTGGAATTAATAAGAGCAGAAGATCCAGAAAACTGGAAGGAGCTCTCAATAATAATGATAATCTGCTGATTAAGGAGATGAAAGATCGGAATAAATTGGTTATACTTGAATATAACAGTTTCGATTATCCGACACCTGAATATGAATCATACAGAATCCAGGAACGACTCGGTATTAAATGGTCAGGATGGACCGGAAAATATTTCTTCTCACTCGACACTGCAGCAAAAGGTAATGAGGATTTTCCGATCTGGATGACTGCTATGTACCGGAAACAGTTCAAGCAACCCTGGAACTTTAAAAAATCCGGCATCGTTTTCCTTCGCGACAGGGGCATAATTGTGTTTGAAGAAGGAACAACACTTAATAAAGCATTGCCAGAAATTGTATCAGATTCAGCATATATTGCCAAATGGAATCTTCCGGAAACTGTCGCATTCGACCAATGGTTCGATATTATTGATCCAATGGAAAATAATGTAGTTTCAAAATTTAAAATTTCAACCACTGCATTAGGTGATTCTCTTCTCGCTGAATATGGGCTTCCTAATCAATTTCCTGCAGTAATTCAGGAACCTGTTGCACAAAGAACTTATTACTTCTCAGGAGATTTTACATATAAAGACGTACCTGTATGGACCTCCCATTTCAAAGGGGTTGAAAAACTGAAAGGTTTACTCTATTCAAAGAAACCCGATGATACAAGAAGGTTCTTCTGGCTCTATTACAGACCTCTGATTGAAGGTATTTTTACCGACTATTATAACTCAATGTCAGCGAAATAATATTACTTTTCAACAATATTTTAAAGGAGTACAGGTACCATAACCTGTACTTTTTTTATATTTACTACCGCTAGCGAATATACTTATAGAAATGAAAATCTCTGTTATCCAGCCAGATATAGTATGGGAAGATAAAGATCGTAATCTGGAAAAGATCGGACAAATGGTATCAGAATTAAAAGATACCGAAATTGTAATCCTTCCTGAAATGTTTACTACCGGATTCTCAATGAACCCGGAGACTCTTTTCGAAACTCCTGATTCAGGAACATTCGACTGGATGATCCATACTTCTGAAAAAGGTAACTTTGGAATCTGCGGAAGTTATATCGTAAGGGAAAAAGACAATTACTTTAACAGGTGGATATTCGTTTCTCCTGATCATAAATCATGGAAATACGACAAACGTCATCTTTTCAGGATGAGCAATGAGGAGAAATCCTATACTCAGGGAAATAAAAGGCTTATTTTCAGATTCAGGGAATTAAGAATATGCGCAAATATTTGCTATGATCTCAGATTCCCTGTCTGGAGCAGAAACAAAAATGATTATGACCTTCTCATAAATTCAGCGAACTGGCCATTATCAAGGGAAAATGTATGGTCAATACTTCTTCAAGCCCGGGCAATTGAAAATCAGTGTTTTGTGGCAGGTTCCAATCGGGTAGGAACCGATGGAGCAGGTATAAAATATTGCGGCAATTCAATGATCATTAATCCGAAAGGAGTAATAATTGCTAAAGCTGATGAGCGTGAGGAGGGTTCTGTTTCAGGTGAAATATCTGTTTCAGAACTAGATTCCTTCAGAAAAAAATTCCCGGTATGGAAAGATGCCGACAATTTTATAATCGTTAAAAAGTAATCTACAGTAGATAATTCACTCTCATCGCTTCTTCAATGCTCTGTAAAGTATTTCAACAGGGTGAATAGCTTTTCTTCCCGTTCCATCTTTTATATGATGTCTGCAACTTGTCCCGGGAGCCGCAATGATTACATTCTCTCCTGCATTTCTTATTTCCGGAAACAGAACCATCTCACCAATCTTGTTTGAAAGATCAAAATGCTCTTTCTCATACCCAAACGATCCTGCCATACCGCAACATCCTGAGGGAATTTCCCTGACTCTGTAATTGACAGGTATTGAGAGCATTTCAATTGTGGATAAAGATGATGCTATAGCCTTTTGCTGGCAATGCGCATGGAGAAGGATATCGGTCTGGATATCAACAAATGATTCCCTTATGATACGTCCTGCTTTAAATTCATTTGAAATAAATTCATCAATTAAAAAGGTGTTAGTAGCAATTTTCAATGAAGATTCTTTCAAATCATCTCCGGCAAGATCAGGATATTCATCCCTGAAAGCAAGAATTGCTGAAGGTTCAATACCTAATAACGGAAGCTCATCATTAATTAATTCTGAAAAGAGATTTATATTCCTCCTTGCAATCTCTTTTGCCTTTCTGATCAACCCTTTTGAAAGAAAGGTTCTTGCACTCTGGCTGTTATCTGCAATAATTACCTTATACCCCAGGGATGTAAGTAGTTTTATAGCAGATATGCCTGTTTCTGTATCGTTAAAATCAGTGAATTCGTCAACAAAAAGACATACTTTACCTATTGGCACATCAGGATTTAAGTGTTCCGGATTTCTCCTGATCCATTTTTTTAATGTGAACCTGTATAATAATGGTATTGATCTTTGAGGAGCAAAACCAATGGTTTTTTTAATTACCCTGGATGAGATTGGATTCGTTAAGAAGAAATTAAAGATAGAAGGCGCTAAAGAACCAATCATGTTAATTGATGATATATAAGCGATTAGCCTTGTTCTGATTGGGATTCCATGTTTTTCATGCCAGTGCTGAAGAAATTCAGCTTTAAGCTTAGTAATATCCACGCCTGAAGGGCATTCCGATTTACATCCTTTGCAGCTGATGCAAAGATCAAGTATATCATATATCTCCTGGTGGTCCCATGGATTATTACCGTCAGCGCTCAGATACTCCCTGAGTATATTTGCTCTTGCCCTCGTTGAGTCTTTTTCTTCACCAGTCGCCATGAATGTAGGGCACATGGTTCCACCGATGATCTTTGTTTTACGACAATCTCCCGAACCATTGCATTTCTCTGCTGCCCTTATTATTCCGTCGGAATCAGAAAAATCAAATATCGTTTCTATTTCCCTTGTCATTCTACCCGGGATATACCTCAGCGATGTATTCATCTGAGGCGTATCAGTTATTTTACCCGGATTCAGAATATTTTGTGGATCCCATGTTCTCTTTACTTCTTTGAGAAGGTTATAATTATATTCTCCTATTACCAGTGGAATAAATTCGCCTCTGAGCCTTCCGTCGCCATGCTCACCGCTCATTGATCCCCGATACTTCTTTACCAGTTTTGCTGTCTCAATTCCAAGAATTCTGAATAACTTAACATCAGCTTCTTCTTTTAAATTTAAAATAGGTCTTATATGAAGCTCTCCTGTTGCTATATGAGCGTGATAAACTACTTCTTTACCATATTTCGACAGCATTTTTTCAAAATCTGCAATATATTCAGGTAGTTTTTCAACATTCACTGCTGTATCTTCAATCAGCGAAACAGGTTTTGGATCTCCTTTCATGTTTGTAAGTACTCCGAGCCCGGCTTTCCTCAGGTCCCATACTTTTGTTGTGTTCTTTCCCTTTACTACTGGAAATGCATATCCATATCCGACTGATTTTAATTCAGTTGTCATTTCATCAATAGCTATATCAATCTCAGCAGGCTCTTCTCTTGCGAATTCCACAATCATAATAGCCGCCGGCTTCCCCTGCAGGAAAAATCGATTGCTTCGCTGGCTCATATTATCTTCAGTAAGCTCAAGTATCTTATCATCCATCATTTCAACTGCGGAAGGATTGTATTTTAATGCAATAAGATTAGCCAGGAAAGCATCATTTCTTTTCTCAAGGTGAACGCATACAAGTGCTTTGTTAACAGGAGGCAGCTTAACAAGATTTAACTTTATTTCTGTTGTTACTGCCAGAGTACCCTCAGAACCTGCAAGAATTGAACAAAAATTAAAACGGGATTTTGATTTATTATCAAATAATTCATTGTTTAGAAGAAGATCTAATGCATAACCAGTATTTCTTCGCGGAATTTTCGGATCAGGATACTCTTCTATAATATTTTTTCTGTTTTCAGCGTCGGAAAGTAACTGCTCTGTTCTCCGGTAAATATCCCCTTCAAGCCCTTTTATCAGTTTTTTTTCATTGAATTCAGATTTGTCAACAGGTCCGAATAGTGCCTCTGATCCATCACTTAATATGACTCTAAGCTCAATTAAATGATCTCTGGTTGATCCATAAATAACTGAGTGTGAGCCACAGGCATTGTTACCTACCATTCCTCCCAGGTTACATCTGTTTGATGTGGAAGTTTCAGGACCAAAAAATAAACCGTGCTCTTTTAATCTGAGGTTTAATTCATCAAGAACAACACCTGGTTCCACCCTTGCCCACATTTCATCTCTGTTTATCTCGATAATTCTTTTCATATATTTCGAGATATCAACTATAATTCCTGAGCTGACAACCTGGCCGGCAAGTGATGTTCCGGCAGCCCTGAGTGTGATAGGTATCCTTTCTTCAGCAGAAAAAGCAATAATCTTTTTCAGATCTGCCTTACTTTTTGGCCATATAACGGCAGTTGGGTACTCCTTATAGACAGAAGCATCTGTCGAATATATAGTTCTGGTGATTGAATCGTACTTAAGATCACCTTCAAGATTATTTCCAAGAATATCGAGGCGCGAATAGATTGAATCAGTTTTCATAATTAGTTTCGAGCCGCTAATTTAGAAAAAAATCGAAACTCTGATATTAATCATGCTTTTGAAGATTGCGTAATAGAACTTTTTTTTCGTACATTTAGAAAAAAATTTCATATAGACTAAAACACTGATATACAATGGAATTATTGGCTCGAATAAAACAAAATGCAAAGAAACATAATAAGAGGATTGTACTTCCTGAAGGATACGAGGAAAGAACAATACAGGCAGCAGATATTGCTATTGCAGAGGAACTGGCTCAGATAATCCTGATCGGCAATCCCAGTGAAATTATGGCGCATGCTGCAAAACTTGGTCTCAGGAATCTGTCTAAGGCAACTATTGTGGATCCAAAATCTCATGCAAAAAAGGAGCAATATATAGATATGATGGTTGAACTCCGTAAAAACAAAGGGATGACAAAAGAAGAAGCCTCAAGGCTTATTGAAGATCCCCTCTATCTTGGAGTTCTTATGATCAAGAACGGAGATGCTGACGGTGAAGTATCAGGGGCTGATCATGCAACAGGAGATGTGCTTCGCCCGGCTTTTCATTATGTAAAAACCGCTCCTGGAATTTCAGTTGTATCCGGTGCATTTATTATGATACTGCCAGATAAAAATTTAGGCGATAATGGTATTTTAATCTTTGCTGACGGAGCTGTACATCCTGATCCGAATGATAAGGAACTGGCCGAAATTGCTGTAGCCTCAGCACATACAGCCAGGGTAATCGCAGGGCTTGAACCACGTGTTGCACTCTTAAGTTTCTCAACGAAGGGAAGTGCTAAACATGAGGCCGTTGACAAAGTGATCCGTGCAACAAAAATTGCTCAGGATATGGCACCAGATATAATGATTGATGGAGAACTTCAGGGTGATGCAGCTCTGGTCGAAGCTATTGGACAAAAAAAGGCCCCGGGAAGTAGAATTGCCGGTAAGGCAAATGTACTTATCTTTCCTGATCTTAACTGTGGTAATATTGCTTATAAGCTTGTCCAGCGTCTTGCCAAAGCTGAAGCAATTGGCCCAATTCTTCAGGGGATGGCTGCACCAATTAACGATCTGTCACGTGGTTGTTCTGTAAATGATATTGTGAGCATGATAGCAATTACTGCAAACCAGGCCGCAGGAATCAAATAACTAACTGTTTTATAAATAAATATTTCTACAATGATTGTTTTAGTCTTAAACTGCGGAAGCTCCTCAATAAAATATCAGCTTTTTAAAATGTCAGATGGTTGTGAAATGCTCGCCAAAGGGCTATTGGAACGCATAGGACTCAACGAAAGTCTCCTTACTCATAAACCCACAGGAAAGGAACCTCATAAATTAATTACTGATATTCCCGATCATACTACAGGTATCAATATTGTAATGGAGATGCTATGCGATCCAAAGTATGGTGTAATAAAGAATGTGAATGAAATAAAGGCTGTTGGACACAGAGTGGTTAACGGCGGAGAAAATTATAAAGTGAGCGTTCTTATCGACAATGATGTTAAAAAAGATATTGAGACATGTATCGACCTTGCCCCGCTTCATAATCCGGCAAACCTGAAAGGTATCCTGTCTGTTGAAAAGCTTATTCCCGGTGTCCCTCAGGTCGCTGTATTTGATACATCATTTCATCAGACAATGCCAGATTATGCTTATATGTATGCAATCCCCTACGAATATTACGATAAATACAAAATCAGAAAATATGGTTACCATGGGACCAGCCATAAATTTGTTGCTTATAAGGCTGCAAAGCTGCTTGGTAAAGACATAAAAGATATTAAAATTATAACCTGCCATCTGGGCAACGGTGCTTCAATAACCGCGGTATTGAATGGTGAATCAATAGATACATCAATGGGATTCACACCTGTAGACGGATTGATAATGGGAACCAGAACAGGGGAGGTAGACCCTGGAGTTTTAGTATATATTGCTGATAAAGAACATCTTAATGTTACTGGGGTCAATAACATGATTAACAAGAAGAGTGGAGTATTTGGCATATCTCAGATATCATCAGATATGCGCGACCTTGAAACTGCAGCAAATGCAGGAAATTCAAAAGCTATCCTTGCCCTGAATATGTATGCTTATAAAGCAAAGAAATTCATAGGATCTTATATAGCAGCTCTTAATGGAGTAGATGTCCTTGTTTTTACAGGAGGCATTGGGGAAAATGATTATAATATGAGAAAAATGATCTGTTCCGATATGGAAAATCTGGGTATTATTTTCGATAATGATATAAATGACGGAGTAAAAGGAATGGACCTTATTCTATCAAAGCCGGAATCCAAAGTTATTGTTATGTCTGTTACAACTGATGAAGAATTTGTTATAGCTTCAGATACACGTTATATTGTTGAACATCATACAGTTTAAAATTAACAAAACTGAACAGGTATGGTATTAAAAACTCTTTCAGACCTCAGGAATATAGTAGCTGGAGGTCCAATAAGAAAACTGGTTCTTGCAGCTGCACAGGATCAGCATTCCCTTGGAGCTGTAATCAGGGCCTGGAAAGATAACATTGTCGAACCTATCCTTGTTGGAAACAAAGAGGAAATCCAGAGTATCTGTGAATTACAAAATTATGACATTACTGGTCTTAGAATAATCCATGAGCCGGATATGGACATGGCAGTTGAAATGTCAGTTAAAATGTGCAGTAACAAACAGGGAGATATACTGATGAAGGGTAAAGTAGGTACATCAACCTTACTTAAGTGTGTTTTAAATAAAGAATGGGGCCTGAGAACCGGAAACCTGCTCTCTCATTTTGCACTATTCGAAGTTGATACTTATCCAAAAGTGATTGCAGTTACTGATGTCGCAATGAATATAGCACCCAATCTGCAGGATAAGATTGCCATCATTAATAATTCTGTATCGTGTCTTATAAGATTGGGATATAAAATGCCGAAAGTTGCAGTACTCGGAGCTGTAGAAATGGTTAATGAAAATATGGAAGCAACATTGCATGCTGCCCTGCTTTCTAAAATGTATCAACGCGACCAGATTAAAAATTGTATTATCGACGGACCGCTTGCATTCGATAATGCAGTCAGCCTCGAGAGTGCCCAGCATAAAGGAATCCGGAGTGAAGTAGCCGGTGATACGGACCTCCTTCTGATGCCTGATATCGAAGTGGGGAATGTACTGTATAAGTCCCTGGTTTTCTTTGCAAAAGCTAAAGTAGCTTCCTTAATACTGGGAGCAAGGGTTCCAATAGTTCTTACTTCCAGGTCAGACTCTGAACAAGCGAAATACGATTCAATCCTTCTTTCTGCTGCAGCCAGTAAATAAAAAAAAATGATCAGTTCCCTCGATCAGATGGTTGAGAAAGTGCTCTCTTTTAAAAAGAAGCATATTGTTGCTGTAGCCTGGGCTCAGGATTCAAATACTCTTGGTGCGGTCAATAATGCTGTTAAAGCCGGTTTTATAGAGGCAATTCTGATAGGAATATCTGGTGATATCATAAGGCTCTGTACTGATTCAGGTATTGATCATACTCTTTTCAGGATCGTTGATACTGAAAATGAAACTGATGCAGCTTCTGAAGCTGTACGTTTATCCGTTACTGGCGATGCTGATATTGTGATGAAAGGTCTGGTAGGAACTGATAAATTTCTGAAAGCAGTCATGGATAAGGAGAATGGAATAATGATCCCTGGTGCTGTACTCAGTTACGTTGGAGCTGTTGAGGTTCCAGCTTATAAAAAATTACTGTTTATTACCGATCCTGCAGTTATTCCTTTTCCCGATCTAAATCAGAAAATTGCTATGGCTGGATATGCAATTGAAATGGCTGGAAAATTCGGCATAGAAAAACCAAAAGTAGCATTGATAAGTGCTTCTGAAAAAGTGAGCAGGCATTTCACAAGTTCTGCTGATTACTCTGAAATGAAGAAAATGGCAGAAAATGGGGAATTCGGGAATTGCATAATTGATGGTCCTCTTGATGTTTTCCTTGCATGCGATAAGAAAAGTGTTGATATTAAGGGTGTTATTACTCCAGTTGATGGCAATGCAGATATACTCCTGTTCCCATCACTCGAATCGAGTAATCCTTTTTACAAAGGATTAATGCTTTTTGCTCAGGGTGAGCTGGCAGGATTAATAAGAGGTACACGGAAACCAGTCATAGTAATGTCACGCAGCGAAAGTGAAAAATCAAAATATTATTGTATTGCTCTCTCATGCCTGATGGCAGAGTTTTAAATTTTTTAGTTATGAATATCAATCTCAACCTTAACCACAGCAATCAGTCCGTACATCCTGGTAAGAGACTCTTGCTCCTGATAAATCCAGGTTCCACTTCTACCAAATTCTCTCTTTACGAGGAAGATACTTCATTGTTTGAGCTTACTCTGAATCATACGGTAGAGGATCTTGCCGGATTTGAAAAAATTACTGACCAGTTTCATTTCAGGAGAGATCTTATTGTATGGGAATTGGCATACCGGAAGATAGATCTTACACGAATTGCTGCTGTAATAGGAAGAGGCGGTTTGGTAAAGCCAATTGAATCAGGAATTTATGAGGTAAATGACAAAATGATCGAGGACCTTAAAACAGGCCTTCTCGGGCAACATGCTAGTAACCTTGGTGGCCTTATCGCGCGTGATATCGCATCTACTCTTCCTAATGCAAAAGCTTATATTGTAGACCCGGTAGTTGTTGATGAACTGCAGCCTCTGGCAAGGATTTCTGGTCATCCGGAAATAGAAAGGATTTCAATATTTCATGCACTTAACCATAAAGCAGTAGCAAGAGTGTATGCAAATTCAATCAGGAAAAAATATGAAGATTTGAACCTGATCATTGTGCATATGGGCGGAGGTATAAGCATCGGGGCTCATCGCTCCGGAAGGGTTGTTGATGTAAATAATGCGCTGAATGGGGATGGGCCCTTTTCTCCTGAACGCTCAGGAGGGCTTCCGTCGGGGCAGCTTGCCGATATCTGCTTCAGTGGCAGATTCTCTCATGACGAAATAAAATCATTGATAACCGGTAAAGGCGGAATGGTAGCATACCTTGGCACAAACAATTTCAGGGATGTTTGCAGAATGGCAGAGGAGGGTAATACTAATGCAACTCAAATCAGAGATGCCTGTGCTTATCAGGTAGGAAAAGAGATAGGAGCAATGGCTGCAGTTCTTGAAGGGAAGGTTGATGCAATAATTCTTACGGGTGGTATGGCTTTTCAGGAGTCTTTTATGAAAAAAATAAAATCAATGGTTCATTTTATTGCAACCGTTGTTGTTTATCCTGGAGAAGATGAAATAAAATCGCTGGCATTTAATGGACTTCTTGCACTTGATGGGAAAATTGGCATAAAGACTTATTCATAGATTATTGTAAGTTATGGATTAAAAGTTGCAACAGGAATAATCTTTCCGTTGAAGAATTTACTCCCTTTAGTTGCAAACCATACAAAGAATTCAGCCATCTCTTTTGCCGTTACAGGAGCTTTAAGACCGGGAAATGCATCTTCAAACATTTCTGTTTGAACAGAACCTGGTGCGAGACAATTAACAATGATGCCAGCATCCCTGAACTCTTCTGCCAGGCATTCTGAAAGGCATGTCAGCGCAGCTTTTGATGCACTGTAATAAGATAACCCTCTGTATTTTGAACTTCCCTGGAAACCACCCATACTTGAAATATTTACAACATGCGACCCTCGTTTCAGCATCGGTCTTATTGTACGAATAAATGCAGCAGGTCCTAAAAAATTTGTCTCAAATAACTTCCTTGCTTCATCATTGGTGAATTCGACAAAATCTTTGTTAATTAAGGTTCCGGCATTATTGATAAGGATATCAACACTATCAAAATATCCCGACAGTGCTTCAGTTAATTGTTTTTCCGCTATTTCAAATTTCGAAATATCATATTCAAATGGGTAGATGTTATTATGCTCTGATTCTTTAGTTAATTGTTGTAAACTTTTGTAGTTCCGACCAGTAACAAATATTTTATTATTTATACAGGATGAAAGAATCTGAACAACCTCTTTTCCGATACCTCTTGTACCTCCGTTTATAATAATATTCATTTTGTTTCAGTGTATATTAAAAAGTTAATTTTTTCGTTTATTTGTATCACCACATCAAAGTTACAAAATAGTAAATATGGAAATCAATTATATCCGGTCAGTTTGCAGGAGGATCAGAAATATTTTCCTGATGACATCTGCCTTGCTGATTTTATCTGTTGTTTCGATTTTTAGTCAGACAAAAAGAGAAGAAGCGCCTCCATTTAAAGAAAGATTATTTTACGGTGGGAGCTTTGGATTACAATTCGGGTCCTATACAGATATTGAAGTTGCACCTGTTATTGGATACTGGCTCCTTCCCAGGTTGGCAATAGCTGCTGGCCCTGATTACAGGTTCTATAAAGATCCAAATAACATGACAGCTATTTATGGTGGAAGTAGTTATATTCAATTTGTTGTTATTAAGGATCTGAGTTCTTTTATTCCGATGGGCTCTCATACTGGTTTTTTTCTTCATGTTGAAGATGAGTTACTTAGCCTTAAGTCATCATTTTGGAAGGATCCTCCATATCCTTCCGATCGTTTTTTTATAAATACTATTCTTGCAGGTGGAGGTATAACTCAGCAGGTTGGCAGAAGGTCCTCATTCAATGTTATGGTCCTTTGGGCTTTAGATGTTCCCCAATATAATCTTTACGGCAATCCGGAGTTTCGGGTAAGTTTTATTTTCTAAAATAACATTATTGTTTTATAGTCCGTTTTCCTGATTACTAATCCTATTATTCTTACATTCTGATTCTCCGGAATATAAAATAAATTATATTTGCGGCTGTTTTAGTAAAACTTAATAAGATTCATTTTCAATGAAAATAGAAAAAAACAAAGTCGTCTCCCTGATTTATGAATTGCGGGAAACCAATGCTGAAGGACGGGTTGTCGAACTTCTGGAAGAAAGCAATCCAATGACTTTCATTTATGGTACCGGCAGATTACTGCCCCAATTTGAGCTCAATTTATTGTCCCTGGAGAAGGGCGACAATTTTAAGTTCATGCTTGACTCAGAATCAGCTTATGGCGACAGGAGAGAAGACATGATCATCAATGTACCACTTTCTGTTTTTCAGAATGAAGGGAAATTAGATGAAAATGTTTGCCGGGTGGGTAATGAAGTCCCTATGATGGATCGTGAAGGTAATCGTATTAATGGTGTAATTAATGAAATAACAGACAGTTACGTTAAAATGGATTTTAATCACCCAATGGCCGGGACTGATCTCTATTTCTCCGGAAAGATAATGGATGTTCATGAAGCAACAGATGAAGAAATTGCAGGAATGAACCATTCTTGCTCTTCGTGTGGAAGTCATGATAGTGATTCAGGAAGTTGTTCGGGATCCTGTAACTAAAACTCCTGCATTTCGTTTTTAAGTTTTGGCGCCGGAGAGGGACCTGGATTGAATTCCCCCTCCCAGCGCGCTATTA
>Ga0209575_10000984_pt1 | contig 13177 bp, 8 predicted proteins | sample Medcelwee11metaG_FD_187172 | JGI IMG/M metagenome (GOLD analysis project Ga0209575, IMG submission 187172) | Freshwater pond sediment microbial communities from the University of Edinburgh, under environmental carbon perturbations - Medium... | ecosystem: Environmental > Aquatic > Freshwater >...
AGACAACAAAAAACCAGTCGGCAGGATGAGAATTAGTGTTCATCACATGCGTTTTTTTCACTCTTTGCGACACAAAATGAATGGTCACAACGAAAACGATTCCACTCAACACATAACCCAACACGTGCACAAAAACACTTTCGTTTGAGAACCAGTCAAGAAATACTGTGGTAAAAAGCAATGATAGATAAGCTATTACGAGAATGAAATGTTCAAACCAACGCAATTGATTATCATCACACCCTAAAGCTCTTTTTTGAGTAAACATGTGTATGAACAATTCGCCAATAGATTTTACATATTTCATAACCGGTGCTTTTGTTTTTGGCTTTAAAACAGTAAAATACCACATCCGAGCAATATTTGGAAGCAAAATAACCACCCCCACAGTACCAATCGCGATCATTTCGAATAAATGACCTGCATGCATCAGATGCTCCAAATCAAAATTATAATTATAAGCATACACCAATACTCCGACAAGCGTTAACACGAAAGCAAGGATGGTAACCGGCAAGGATTTATACAGCAAACCGGCCAGTCCTGTCCAGTCGTATTTAGCCATCAGCCAGCGGCGCAAACTCATCATCAACTCACTTGGATTCGCCTGACGAGGACAGTCGGTGGTACACTCGCCACAGGCATAACATTGCCATGGTTTCAAAGATGATTTTAATTCATCTTCAAGTCCCAGCGCACTATAACGTATCATCTCACGCGGGAATGAACTTTCCGCAGTCGACAGAGAGCAAACTGCTGTGCAATTGCCGCAATTGAAGCAGGCACTGAAATCTTTCTCTCCGTATTTATAAAGTTCTGAACTAAATTCAGGGTTAATTCTGGCCATTCTCTATCGGTTTTTGATTTTATAATAAAAATACTCTTGCTTCTCATCTGTTCCTGCGGGTAGCACAACACCATATTTATTCATGGTCATGAGATGATAAGTCACGAGGTCTTTGTTCAATTTTGAGTTCTCAGCAATCTGAGGAATCGTATTTTTTTCATCCGTCATCCCAGCAAGAATTTCTTTCCAGACTTGCGGATATTCTTTCATTTCCGTAGTTCCTTCATTGTCATCCTCTTCCGCATTTTGATTACGTTCTTTGATCTCATAATCAGTAGTAAAACCATCAATCATTGATTCAATCTCATTATCGGTATATTGAGCAACTTCAATGGCATTTTCCGGGCACACTGGAGCACAAATGCCACATCCGGTACAAACTGCTTTATTCACAACTGCAATACGTTTTCCATCCAACTCCACTTCTTTCAGCGCAGTATAGTCGCACACATCCGCACATTTTCCGCACCAGGCACAAGCATCTGCATTGACACGGGCAATAATGGGGTCGACAGATATTTTGTCCTTCGAAAGCAAAGAATTGATTTTTGCAGCCGCAGCAAGTGATGACTGAACAGACTCGGTGATATTTTTCGGTCCCTGACAGGAACCTCCTATATAAACACCTTTGATCACCGTTTCCACAGGTTTTAACTTTGGATGTATCTCGTTGAAGAACTTATCGCTTCCGATGGGTATCTTCAAATTTTCAGAAATATGTTTTGAATCTTCACGGGCAACCATACCGGTAACCAAGACCACCATGTCCACAGGAATCTCAATTTCCTTCTTAGCCGTCAGATAATCCTTCACTTTCACCAGCAGTTTTTTACCTTCTGCCTGCACTACCGGTAACTCTTTTTCTTCATATTTCAGGTATAAATCGCCTTGTTTTGAAGATGCTTCATACATGATTTCCTGCTTCCCGTAAGTACGGATATCACGGTAGAGATGATATGTTCTGATATCTTTATATTTTTCCTTTATTTGTAATGAAGTGTGTACCGCAGCACTGCAACATGCTCTGGAGCAGTGTTTATTTTCACCCTTAGGCTGGCGACTTCCTACGCAATATATAAAAGCTACGTTTTGCACACGTTTACCGTCATATTCCAGTTGGTCAGGATGCATCTCCATCAAACGGTTGAATTCAGGCAAAGTGAGCACTGAAGGCAAAGTATGATAACCAAACTCTCCTTCTGCCGGTTGATAATTGTCATAACCGGTAGCCACCAGCACTGAGCCTACAATAAGCGACATTTTTTCTTCCTGTTCATTCAGGTTGAGTGTAGACGCAAATTTTGCAATAAATTCAGGAACATCTTTGATAGCTTCCACATCCACTACCGGCACGTCGGGTAAAGCTTCTGGATAATTTTTATAGATGGCTTTACGTTTTGCCATACCCAGATTGAATTCGTCGTGTACATACACCGGACATTCCGCCATGGCACGCGTCACCGACTGACGATCCGATTTGATGTTGATAAAACGCGGTTTAACCTTGATATCAATATGGAAATTCCCTAAGCTACCGGAAACTTTTTCCAACGTAGTTCCGGTGAATAACGTGATATTAGTTCTTGATTTGATGTCAGCATAAAGTTTCGCGACAATGTCCTTTCCGCTTTGTTCCGACATAAAAACTTTTTCGCGACGAGCAACATTACCCCCCACAAAGAAATCTTTTTCAATAAGATAAACCTCATTCCCCGATTTTGATAATTCAATGGCAGCCTTCATACCTGAAACTCCCGCACCAATTACCAATACCGACTTCTTTACATCAATCTCAATATTGTCGAGTGATTCGGAATATGCCACCCTGTTAATGCCCGCACGAATTAATCCGGCTGCCTTCACTGTTGCTTCTCGGGGTTTATCAGAATGCGGCCACGAACATTGCTCGCGGATATTCACCTGTACGTAGTTCATAGGATTGAGTCCCGCCCTGCCCGCAACACCCTTGAAGGTATGCAGGTGCAATTTTGGTGAACATGACGCTACAACAATAGCATCCAGTTCGTTAGCCTGAATATCGGCCACCATGTCTTTTTGGTTGGAATCGGCACAAGCAAACATTACATCTTTCGAAATTACCACATTTTCCTCTTTGTGAAACATCTTACCCAGTTCCACCACATCTACATAATCAGAGATATTACCTCCGCAATGACAGATATATACACCTATTCTCTTCTTCATATTACTGTGCAATTTTAAAAGATTTAACCGACTTTGCAACTGTTTCTCCGGCAATTTCCGGACTTAAAAGATTCAGATAAGATGCCACTTCTGTCGCTGCACATCCTGCTGAAAGTATGGAATCAGGAATATCTTTCGGTCCGGATGCTGCACCCGCTACAAAAACTCCTGTGATACTGGTGGTCGAAGGACTTATTAACTCATCCATCTGTTTCACAAAATTGAATTTGTCGAGTTCAAGCACATGCGATTTAAACATTTCCGGTACTTTCTTATTAGGTATAACGCCTGTGGAAAGCACTACCAGGTCATGTTTGGTTTCTTTCACAACACCTTTGGTCACATCTTCATAGCGTAAAATCAAATCACCGCTGCCATTTTCATTTTCACGGATTTTAGCCACTTTACCTTTCACGAAATTCACGCCCATCGACTTTGTTTGTTTGAAGAATTCTTCATAACCTTTGCCAAAAGCACGAATATCCATGTAATAAATGGTGATGTCGGCCATTGGCAATGCACCCATCAGCAACTGGGCCTGTTTGATAGAATACATGCAACAAATCTGCGAACAAATAGGGTTATTGGCACAATCACTTCCACAGCCCTTGTTTTCGATGGAGGAATCACGTGATCCTGTACACAACACATAAGCTATATTATCAGGAGCTTTTCCATCACCGGGGCGTAATAAACTGTTGAATGGACGCGTCGGAGCAATCAACCTATCCATTTGCATGGAATCAATTACATTCGGATATTTTTCATAACCGTACTCAGGTTTCCCTTTTGGCGGAAAGAGGCTGTATCCTGTGGTAACAACCACAGATTTTGCATTCACGCTGATTTTTTCTTTCTTCTGTGTGAAATCGATGGCATTGGAAGGGCAGATATTTACACATTGGTGACATTCACGACAGTTACTACAATCCAAACAACGATTTGTGGCTGCTTGCAATTGCTCTTCAGAATATACTTTTTCTACTTCCTCCCAACTTCTTCCTCGTGTTTGGTGGTTTAAAAGGACAGGTTTAACAGGTAGTTTCACCTCACCTTTATACTTATTAAGTACCGGTTGTTTGTCAACTGCGGGCAATTTATCTCCATCTTCATACTCTTCCATCAGCAAACCCCGAAGCAGTTTATCCATATAAAAGGCAGCCTTACGACCTTGTCCAGCCGCCTCAATCAAAGTGGAAGCTCCGGTGGTAGAGTCACCTCCTGCAAAAATGTACGGGACATCTGTTTGCAAAGTTTTTGGATGTGCCAGGATAGTTCCGTTTTTATGCATGGCAACTTGTCCCGCAAATGGTGAAGTGGTCGGTTTCAAACCAATGGCTTCAATCACATAATCCACTTCTTCAATATAGGCCGAACCTTTGACTGGTTCACTGGAGCGACGACCATCACTCCCCTTTTCACCCAATTGCATTTTTGTAAGTTCAACTTTTGTTATCTTTCCATTTTCGCCGAGATATTTCACCGGATTGCGCAACACTATAATTTCAACTCCTTCTTCTTCCGCTTCGCGAATTTCAGGTTCAAAACAGGGCATTTCCTGACGACTACGACGATAGATAACGGTAACTTTTTCCGCTCCACATCTTAAAGCAGTTCTTGCTGCATCAATGGCGGTATTACCCCCTCCGATTACCATGACCTTTTTGCCAGTCAGGTCTTCTTTTTTACCGATATTTGATTCTCTTAAGAATTCCATACAACCGATGACACCTTTCAGATCTGCACCTTCAATGTTAGATTTTGCACTGACATGCGTTCCTACTCCAACAAACACCAGATCAAATCCTTCTTCTTTCAAAGCATGCAAATCAACAATTTTACGATTGCACTCTATTTCCACCCCTACGGCTGTTACGTTTTGCACATCTCTGTCAACCACATTTTTAGGAGCACGATATTCGGGCAAAGCCAAACGTAGCATCCCACCTGCACCGGGCGCTGCTTCAAATATTTTCACCTGATGACCTTTTAACGCCAGATGATAAGCACAGGTAAGTCCGGCAGGTCCGGATCCAACAACAGCAATTTTTTTGTCTGTTTTATTCTTTATTTCTATTGCCGGAGCTTCAGGATATTTTTCGTAATACCAGTCGGCAAAATAACGTTTGATACGACGAATGTCCACACCACCTTCCAACGCAGCGCGACTACAGGCATTTTCGCAGGGAGCGTAACAGGCACGTCCCAGACTTCCAGGAAAAGGAATGTCTTCGAGATGAAGTTTCATGGCCTCTTCGTACTGTCCGTTGCGGGCGAGGGTAATATAACCGTATGGCTTCACGCCCCCGGGACATTCATTAATACAAGGTGCGGAATGATCCTGACGATCGATGGTTGCAATCCTCGGATTGGCAAGATTGAAAGGAATGTAGGCTACTTTCCTTCCGGCAAGGTTGGTGTTATACTCATCACTTCTGACTTCCGGACAAACAATTTCGCATTCTCCGCAACCGGTACAATCGGCCGGTATTACGTATCTTGGATTTTTAGTTACAGCAATCTGAAAGCCGGTTTCATTTTTCACCACCTCGTCCACATCACTGTTCAACATCAGGGTAATATTAGGGTGACGGGCAGTTTCCGACATCTTAGGCGTGGTGATACATGCCGCACAATCAAGTGTCGGGAATACTTTACTCAGTTGAATCATTTTACCACCGATGGAAAGTCCTTTCTCGACCAAAAGCACCTGCTTACCCAGATCGGCAAGATTTAACGCGGTCTCCTGGCCAGCGATGCCACCTCCGATAACTAACGCATCGTATATTTTATTTTCTTTAATCATGGTTATGTAAGCTTTGTATTTATTCTTCTATACTGTCAAGAATTTTCCCGAAATTTTCCATGTGGTTCATGAAAGGTTCTGCACATACTGAGCAGAGTGCAGCCATACGGATGCGCTTCGGACTGATATTTTTTGCTTTCATTAATTCCTGCGATTGCTCGACGATGGTGTTGGTATGATCGGCACACCTGCTACTGTAGGAACATTCATGTCCGTCGGCAGCAATAAAAACGCCGTCAAAGCCTTTTTCGAGCGCATGAAGTATCCACTTGGGCTTGATGCCTGAAGAACAAGGCAAACTGATGACATACACCGATGGGGCATAATGCATTTTCTTCAATCCCGCCTGATCAATCCCCGGGTCGGAGATTTTGTCAGTGGAGAAAACTAATATTTTGGGGGCTTTTTTTTCGGTATTCATGGTGGGTGGATTGTTGATTCGTTGAATTGTTGAATCGTTGAATCGTTGAACTGTTGAACTGATTTTCGATTCAACAATTCAACAGTTCAACATAAATATTATTCTTTACGCAAAAACAAACGGCTGAAACTGTCTTCGTCATAGAAGCCCAAATATTCATGACCGACTTTTTCACACCAGCGGGGAATATCACTTTTTGTTCCTTCATCGGCTGAAAGAATTTCCATAATTTCACCTGACTCGATGTCTCCAATGGCTTTTTTTGCGGCTAAAAGTGGTCCCGGACAAGCTGTTCCACGGGCATCCACTACTAATTCTGATTTGAGGTTTTTTAAATCTTCTGACATAATGTTTTATTTTATTTATTGAATTGTAATATTGTTGAATTGTTGAACTGTTGAACTGTTGAACTGAACTTCGATTAAACAGTTCAACGATTAAACAATTAAACACTAAATAAACAGCTGCATGGCACTTTCACCGGCATCGGCAACAAAGGTGGCAGCACCGGCATAACGCAAACCGGGATAATCAATGAACTCTTCTTTCTTGAATCCCATGAGATCCATCGACATTTCGCAAACAGTGATTTCTATACCTAACTCACCTGCTTGTTTAAACATTTCGTCCAAAGAAAGCACATTTTTCTTTTTCATCAGCATTTTAATCATCACCGGCCCCATTCCTGCCATGTTCATATTGGACAAACTCAGTTTGTTTCTTCCTTTTGGCAACATCATGCCAAACATGGTCGAAATAAAATCTTTACCTTTAGCTTTTTTATTTTTATCGCGTAATGCTGATAAGGCCCAAAAAGAAAAAAATAATTTTACTTTGGTGTCCATGGCTGCTGCTGCAAGTGAGATTACCATTGAAGCCAAAATTTTGTCCATATCTCCTGAAACAATCGCGATAGATAATTGGTCCTTACGCGATTTTTCTATGCGTGTTACCTTCTTTTGAAGAGTGTCAATCTGTTTTTGTAACTCTTCCATCGTTACAGTGTTTTCTTTTTCCATCATTCTGAATATTAAATTGTTAATTAACAGGACAAATGTAAATGGTATTATCCTAATTTATACTTAAAATGATGTGGGAGTATGTATATAGTTTTGTGATATTCATCACATTTCATATATTTGCAGAAAATATACATCAAAATGGAATCAGATTGCAGTTTATGTCCCTACATTTCCACGGCGGAAGCTAAGTTGGACAGCTGCCAGCTAAAAAAACTGAGCGACAATCACATCGTGGTGCGCTTCAAAAAAGGGGACTCTATTATAAAACAGGGAACTTATTCCACGAATATTATTTTTCTGCGGAAAGGGTTAGTAAAAATACATATCACCGGTCCTTACAGTGAGCAAATCGTAAAATTAGCCAAACCTCCGACCTATCTGGGACTTCCCACCACCTTCGGAGCCAAGGTCAATCAGTATTCAATTACAGCGCTTGAGGACTGTGAAGTCTGTTTTATTGACATCACCGTATTTCGTAACTTATTAAAAGAAAGCGAACATTTTTCATTTGAAATCATCCAGGCCTTGTGTCGCTACGAAATTGAATCATTCCGGAGGTGTGCAAATCGTACACAAAAGCTCACCAGAGGCAATCTGGCAGATGTTTTACTCGATTTTGCCAACAATTTTTATCAGTCTGAAAGTTTTACCCTGCCAATTTCTCAAACAGAATTAGGTAATCTGATTGATACCAGCCGCGAAAGTGTTAGCCGGATTTTATCGGAATTTGAAAAAGACGGGATTATCAAAATGAATGGCAAACTCTTAGAAATCATCAATAAAAAATCACTCGAATTAATCAGTTTGAATGGTTAATTAATTCACCGCATATTTCTTCATGAATATTTTTCAAAGAACAGAGTTATTACTCGGTAAAACCTATATTGAGAGGGCATCTCAAACAAAAGTAATCCTTTTTGGGGTTGGAGGCGTGGGCAGTTGGTGTGCCGAGATGTTGATACGTTCAGGCATTGGACATCTGACGATGGTGGATTCCGACCGGGTTGGCGTTTCGAATATCAACCGGCAATTACCTGCAACCACAAAAACAGTTGGACAGGTGAAAGTAGAAGTCATGAAAGCCCGCTTGCAGGAAATAAATCCGGAGGCTGAAATCATTGCCCTGCAGGAAATATATTCTGCTGAAACCTGCGCATCATTTCATCTGGAGAATTTTGACTTCATCATCGATGCCATTGATTCTTTTGAAAACAAAGTGCATCTTATTCAGGAAGCTTGTAAAACAAAAGCAACTTTTTACTCCTCCATGGGTGCTGCTTTAAGAACCGATCCCACAAAAATTCAGGTAGCTGATTTTTGGGTGGTGAAAGGATGCAGGCTGGCCGCTGCTGTTAGGAAAAGAATTAAAAAGGCAGGCGGATTGCCAAAAAAGTTCAAATGCGTCTTCAGTGAGGAAGTCATTCAAAATCACGGAGAATTATTTTCTTCTGAAAATGAATTTGGTGATGAAGAAATAAACCCCGGTAATCCGGAATTAGTCCATCACAACTGGAATACAAAAAAAGGAAAAATCAACGGAACCGTCAGCTATATGCCTGCCATGTACGGAATGACGATTGCGGGGCTGGTAACGCAGGAATTGGTGAAAGACAGCGAATAAATTATTAGAATCTCATTCCATAATTTCAAGTTTCGCAAACTTCAGCAGTAGCGACTTCAACCCTTTTTCTCCAAAATCAATTTCTGCTTTCTCGTTGGCTCCGTTCATACTTACCGAAATAACTTTTCCAATACCGAAAAGCTGGTGTTTCACAAACTTACCGACCGGAACAGTAGGGTTAAAATTGTCGGATGAAACACTTGTTGAATCAGGCACAATTTTCTTTAATCGTTGTGGCACAACAGCTTTTTCTTCGTATGCGGGCTTCGGAATATAGCTCTTTGGAGCATTGTATTGCTTATGTTTGAAAATACTTCCCGATTTAAACTCATCCACATCATCAAAAAGGCTTTTACCTGGCCTGAAGGGATTCTCAGCTGGCTGATCGAGAAAAGCAGGATCAATGTCCTTGATAAAACGACTCGGGTTGGCAAAATTCACCTGACCATTCTTAAAACGCGATTTGGCATAACTGATGAAACAACGTTCTTCGGCACGGGTGATAGCCACATAAAATAACCTTCGTTCTTCTTCCAGTTCTTTGGCGCTATCCATTGAGAAAGAGGATGGAAACAATTCTTCTTCCATACCAACGATAAATACCACCTTAAATTCGAGTCCTTTAGCAGCATGAACCGTCATCATCGTGATTTTGTCTTCGTCCTGATTTTTATCAGTATCCTGATCGGTAAGCAACGAAACTTCCGATAGAAAATCTGCCAGCAATGACGACTCATTATCAGTGGTTTTAGTTTCGCAAAACTCATGAATAGCGTTTAATAACTCCTGAACGTTTTCACGACGACTCATACTTTCAGGAGAATGATCATTGTATGTATCGCTGATGATGCCTGTGGTTTTTATAATGGTCTCGGTCAGCTGATAGGCATTGAGCACTTCCCTTTGTTCGGCAAAAACACGAATCATATCCCTGAATCCGGCCAGCTTATTGGCAGTTCCGGCATTTACCGGTAAATTATATTTCAACATATCACCCATCACTTCCCAGGCCGTGACTGCATGCAGGTTTGCACACTCCAGCACTTTGTTCACCGTCGTATCTCCGATGCCCCGTGTGGGTGTGTTGATGATGCGCTTCAGGGCTTCTTCATCCGCAGGATTACAAACCAAACGACAGTAAGCAATAACATCTTTAATTTCTTTGCGCTGATAGAACGACAGTCCACCATATATCCTATATGGAATAAAACTTTTACGCAACTGGTCTTCCAACACCCTCGATTGTGCATTGGTGCGATATAAAATGGCAATATTCTGGTAAAGGTAGTCACCCGACTGTTTCAGGTCTTCGATGTGATTCGATACAACAACTCCCTCTTCATAATCGGAATAGACCTGCAAAACCTTGATTTTTTCCCCGACTTTCTTTTCAGAAAAAATTTTCTTCGGGATTTGCTGCGCATTTTTATCAATCAGACTATTAGCAGCATTGACAATGGTTTGCGTGGAGCGGTAGTTCCGTTCGAGTTTAAATATCTGTGCTGAATTATAGCTGCTTTTAAATTGAAGAATATTGTCGATGTTCGCTCCGCGGAAGGAATAAATGCTTTGTGCATCATCACCCACCACACAAACACGTTCGTGATGTTCGGATAGTTTCTTTATAATCAGGTATTGAGCATAATTGGTATCCTGGTACTCATCCACCAGTATAAAATTAAAATGCTCCCTGTATTTGTTCAGCACTTCTGGAAAATCACGGAACAGAATGTTCGTTTGCAGTAGCAAATCATCAAAATCCATGGCATCAGCCTGTTTGCATTTTTCCGTATACATCCTGTAGATTTCCAACATACGGGGAACACGGGCACTCATATCCGACTTCATCATATCCGCATTGGCATTATAGGCTCCGGGAGTAATCAGGTTATTCTTGGCATGTGAAATGCGACTGTGCACCATGCCCGGTTTATAAATTTTATCATCCAGTTGCATGCCCTTGATGATTGATTTTATGAGAGAATTGGAGTCGGACGAGTCGTAAATGGTGAAATTTTTTGTGAAACCGATTTTATCCGCTTCTGCCCTGAGTATTCTTGAAAAAACAGAGTGAAAAGTGCCCATCCACAGATAGCGGGCAGTCCGCTCCCCCACCAGATCTGAAATACGGCTTTTCATTTCCCGGGCTGCTTTATTGGTAAAAGTCAGCGCCAGAATTGACGACGGAGCCAAACCCATTTTCAGCAAATATGCAATTTTATAGGTCAACACACGTGTTTTCCCCGATCCGGCACCTGCAATCACAAGCGACGCTCCATCGGTAAACTCCACAGCTTTACGCTGACTCTCGTTCAGTTCATCTAAAAAATTCATATTCAGAGGGGAAGCATTTGAAATGGGTTCAACAGATCAGTAATTTGAAATGGTTGACAAAAATACAAATAAAACGGCATCCTACAGAATGAATAAGATATATTTTTTAAGAATAAATTATGTTATGGAAATATCCGATATGTGAAGAAAATATTAATTTTGAGGTGATAAGTGAAAATTTCCACAATCAATGAACAATATTGCTATTTAAGACATTTGATAATGACAAAAAACATCCTGAATTTATGAAAATTATTTTCACCTATCTGCTCCTGTTCTTATCCTTTAATATCTTTGCAGTTCAACGACATACCATCAGTGGCACTGTAACCGATGCAACCACCGGAGAAAGTCTTATCGGTGCGAGTATTTTGGTGAAAGAAATATCCGGCACCGGCGTTACCTCCAATGCTTATGGCTACTATTCACTTACGTTGACAGACAACACTTACACTTTTACGGTTGCTTACCTCGGATATAAATCCATAGTTTTATCTTTGGATATAAAGGAAAACAAAATGCTGAATTTCAGAATGGAACCTAACGCGCAGCAACTTGAAGAAGTAGAAATATTGGCCCAGAGAAAAAATGACAATATTACCTCTACCGAAATCGGTGTCGAAAAACTTGAGGTGAAAGAAATCAGTAAGATTCCGGTAATTTTCGGCGAGGCTGATATTCTGAAAACACTCAAACTAACTCCCGGCATTAAATCGGTAGGTGAAGCCAGCGGAGGATTTTATGTGCGCGGTGGCAACAGTTCCCAAAACCTGATCCTGCTCGACGAGGCAACGGTGTATAACGCCGATCACCTGTTGGGATTCTTTTCCACCTTCAACAGCGATGCCATCAAAGACATACAGATGTTCAAAGGAACAGCTCCGGCAGAATATGGAGGAAGGATATCATCGGTGTTAGATGTTAAGATGAACGACGGTAACAATCAGACGCATCATGTCGGCGGGGGCATCGGACTTATCTCCTCACGTTTGAATCTTGAAGGTCCGATAGTCAAAGACAAAGGCTCTTACCTCGTTACAGCCAGAAGAACCTATGCGGATCTGTTTCTGAAACTTTCTTCCGACGAGCTGGTCAACAACAACAAACTTTATTTTTACGATTTAAATATGAAGGCGAATTTCAGAATCGACGACAGAAACCGGCTTTATCTGTCGGGCTATTTCGGTCGCGATGTTTTTGAATTTCAGGAACGTTTCGGTCTCGACTGGGGAAATATCTCCGGCACCCTGCGTTGGAATCATCTCTGGAACGCCAAACTATTCAGCAACACATCCGTCATTTATTCCAACTACGATTATAAGGTAAATATCTTACAGGATGCAGGATTTAGTCTTACCTCCATCATCAAGAACTGGAATTTCAAACATGAGTTTCAGTACTACCCCGACAGCAAAAACACCTTATCCTTCGGTTTCAATTCCATTTACCATACCATTATTCCCGGTCAGCTCGAGACCACCGAAGATTCGGATTTTACTCCCACCCGTTTGCAGGAAAAATTTGCCATCGATAATGGTGTATATATAAGCAATGTGTGGAAACCATCATATAACCTGAATATCAATTACGGGATACGATTCTCAGCTTATCATTTATTCGGTCCGGGCAACTTTTACACCTATCAGGATGGAGCAATAAGTGACACCACAAGCTATGCAAAAGGTAAAATTGTGCAATCCTACTTTCAAATTGAACCCCGGTTAAATATTGCCTACGTGTTTGATGACCGCAATTCGGTGAAGGCAAGTTATACCCGAAACACCCAAAATCTACACCTGATATCAAATGCCACATCAACATTACCCACCGACATATGGCTTTCGTCAAGCAACAACGTGAAACCTGAAATCGGAGATCAGGTATCCCTCGGTCACTTTATAAACTTTAAAGAAGATAAATA
>Ga0209575_10000988_pt1 | contig 13116 bp, 10 predicted proteins | sample Medcelwee11metaG_FD_187172 | JGI IMG/M metagenome (GOLD analysis project Ga0209575, IMG submission 187172) | Freshwater pond sediment microbial communities from the University of Edinburgh, under environmental carbon perturbations - Medium... | ecosystem: Environmental > Aquatic > Freshwater >...
CCTCTGGCGGAAAATCAAGTATGAATGGCTGCCTGTAACGGCTTACCAGAGCTTCCCGTCACTCACCAGTCATGTGCTCCAGGTGCTGTCGGGTTACGGTGAAAAATATCGGATTAATTTTGTATAACAACTTAACACTGTCACGGGATTGCGGGTGAGTCCACGGTTATCGACAGGCCATGCCCCTGCCCTTGCGGCAGGGGCAGCTCTTCAGACCAGCGCCAGCAGGGTGCGCGTCTTGTCGATGGCAATCTGCGCCCGCTCCAAGGCGCTGACGCCCTGCTCGAGCAGCTGCCGGGTGGGGATTTCCAGGCTGAGCGGCAGGTTGGCCGGCAGGGTGCGTAGCAGACCAAGCAGGTCGCAATCGCCGTCGCCGGGGAAGCGCCGCTCGTTGCGCGCCTGGCGGAGAATCTCGGCCATGTCGTCCGGACGCGGCCCGGCCACGTCGCACAGCTGGGCATAGTGGATGCGCGCCGGGTCGAGCCGGGCCAGATCCTCCAGACGCGAGCCGGAACGGTTGAAATGGAAGGCATCGACCAGCACGCAGCCGTTGGAACGCCCGGCGTTCTCGACGATGCGCATGGCCTGGAGCAAATCGCGGGCGTCGGTCCAGGGCATGAATTCCAGGTGCGGATTGAGACCGAAGCCGGCCGCCAGATCGCACAGCGCGGCGAAGTTGTCGGTCTGGCGCGCCTCGTCGGGATCGTTGCCGGCCACCAGCAGCTCGCTGGCACCCAGCTCGGCGCCAGCGGCCAGGATCTGCTCGAAGTCGGCGACGCGGGTCTCCGGCCTCAGGCGCAGGATCTCCACGTCGAACACCTTGATGCCGGTATCGCGCAGGCGCGCCAGAGTCTGCCGGCGCAACTCGGCGTCGGCGACCAGCGGGAAGTGGTATTCCTCGGGGGTGGCCGGTACCAGGCGCAGGCCGACGTGGCTGTAGCCGGCACGGGCGGCCACCTCCACCATTTCGGGCGGAGACAGTTCGAGGACAGTCAGGGCGGCCAGGGACAGGATGCGTTCGCTCATGGTGGATCTCTTCAGGGGGACGGAAATGACATGGGGCGAGCAGGCGCGACCGCTTTCGACGGCTTCGCGAATGGCCTCGATCAGTTGTCGCTGTGGATGGCGACCCGGGAGGCGGAGCCGGCACTGCTCGCCTCTTTCGAGTGCCCTCAATTATTTGGAACCATATTCCAATTTTAAGCAAGCGACCCCAGCTCATGCTTGTGCGATTAACGGACAACCGACTACAGAAAAAACCGCCGGCCACGGCCGACTCGCCATGGGAGCCCTGTTGATTGGGATAGATGAGAAGAATGCCGGACATGGCTACGAAAACGGACCCGGTAGCTCTCCAGCGCACTCATGAAACCAGCTCATAGGTCTATGTGGATTGGGCCGGCTAATCAGGTGAGTTCGCACCCGGTACATTTGCATCGACTCAAAAGGGGCTGCTCCTGCATATGACAGGCAAGCATTCCCGGCTCCTGCCGGAGTGCGGCCAGAGCAGAAGGCACTGACAGGCTGCAGCCCGCCTCCCCTGATTCGTATCGAATGACGGCTTGAAGGCCGGCTCTACCGGTGGCGCCGATCGGTATCGGTCAGGGCGGGAGCCTCAGCCTCCTGACGCTCGCGGGCATGGCGGCCGCCGCCGATGAAGACGCCGGCGCGGCGTCCGGCACAGGCGAAGCTTTTCCATCACCCCCACCAAGGACTGCTGATCATGAAAACCATCGGATACGCCGCACAGACCGCCGGAGCGCCGCTCGCGCCCTTCACGTTCGAGCGCCGCCCGCTGCGCCCCAACGATGTCGCCATGGAGATCCTCTACTGCGGCGTCTGCCATTCGGACCTGCATACCGCCCGCAACGACTGGGGCTGGACTCTCTATCCGGCCGTCCCCGGCCACGAGATCGTCGGCCGCGTGACCGAGGTCGGCAGCGCAGTCAGCCGCTACAAGGTCGGCGATGCGGTGGCCGTCGGCTGCCTGGTCGACAGCTGCCAGGAATGCGACCACTGCCACCACGGAGAAGAACAGTTCTGCAGCAACGGCAGGACCGACACCTACAACTCGCCCGACCGCATCACCGGGCAGATCACGTACGGCGGCTATTCCAAGCATCTGGTGGTCCGCGAGGAGTTCGTCCTGCGGGTGCCGGAAGGCCTGGACCTGGCAAAAACGGCGCCGCTGCTGTGCGCCGGCATCACTACCTACTCGCCGCTGCGCACCTGGAACGTCGGCCCGGGCAGCCGCGTCGGCGTGATCGGCCTCGGCGGGCTTGGCCACATGGCCGTCAAGCCCGCCATCGGCCTGGGCGCCGAGGTGACCGTCATGAGCCGCACGAAGGACAAGGCGGCCGACGCGCTGGCCCTCGGCGCCGACCGGCTGCTCGTCTCGACGGATGAGGAGGCCATGGCCAAGGCACAGTCCGGCTTCGACCTGATCATCGATACGGTTCCGGTCAAGCACGACCTCAACCCCTACCTGCCGCTGCTGGACGTCGACGGCACCCTGGTGCTGGTCGGACAGGTCGGTCCGCTCGCCGAGCCGAACACCGTTCCGCTGATCCTCGGCCGTCGCCGGATCGCCGGCTCGCTGATCGGCGGCATCCGCGAGACCCAGGAGATGCTCGATTTCTGTGCACGGAAGAACATCCTGCCGGAGTGCGAGATGATCCGCATGGAGCAGATCAACGAGGCCTTCGAGCGGCTGGAGCATGCCGACGTCCGCTATCGCTTCGTGATCGACATGGCGTCGCTGGACCCGGCCGCAGGCGCCAGGGCCTGAGCGGTCGGCATGGCGCGTTCCGGGATGGCTACGGTGTCACTGCAACAATTACGGGAGAATTCACGATGTCGAAACGCACCTGGCTCATCACGGGTGTCAGCAGCGGCTTCGGCCGCCAGCTCACCGGTCAGCTCCTCGAGCGCGGCGACTGCGTGGTCGGAACCGTCCGTGACACCGGTAAGGTCACCGATCTGATCGAGCGTTATCCCGAAGCGTTCCACGCCGAAGTGCTCGAGGTGACCGACACAGCGGCGATCCGCGAGCTGGTCGAACGCTCGTTCGCCCGGCTCGGGCGCATCGACGTGATCATCAGCAACGCCGGCTACGGCCTGTTCGGCGCGGCGGAAGAACTCACCGACGAGCAGATCGAGCACATTGTCGCGACCAACCTGGTCGGGTCGATCCAGCTCATCCGTGCCGCTCTGCCGCATCTTCGCGCCCAGGGCGGCGGACGCATCATCCAGATATCCTCCTACGGCGGCCAGGTCGCTTTTCCGGGAAACTCGATGTACCACGCGACGAAGTGGGGCATCGAAGGCTTCGTGGAGTCGGTCGCGCAGGAGGTCGCACCCTTCGGGATCGGCATGACGATCGTCGAGCCCGGCGGCGCGCGCACCGAGTTCCGTTACGGGAGCGCACGGGTGGCGGCACTCCTGCCGGTCTATGACGACACCCCGGCACACGGTTTCCTGCGGATGCTCGATCCCCAAAACGTTCTGGCCCCCGGTGACCCAGCCCGCATGGCCGCACGCATCATCGAGAGCGTCGACGTGGAGCCCGCGCCGCTGCGCATGGTGCTCGGCTCTCAGGCGCTGGAGAGCACCCTCTCAACCCTGCGCAAGCGGATCGCCGGCTTCGAAACGCAGGCCGAACTCGCCGCTTCCACGGACTTCCCGCCCGGGGAGTGACCGGCACTGGCGTCGCAACGGGGCTACGCGCGATAGCGCAGCGCCTCGATCAGCACCGCCATGGCCCCCGAAGACTGCCGGCGGCTCGGGTAGTAGAGGTGGTAGCCCGGGAAGGTCGGGCACCAGTCGTCCAGCACCGATACGAGCCGGCCTCCAGCGATGTGCTCCAGCGCCATGTCCTCCGGCAGGTAGGCGATGCCGAAGCCGGCCAGTGCCGCGCGGAGTATCTGCGAGCCGTTGTTGAACACCAACTGGCCTTCGACGCGCGCTTTGACTTCGTGTCCATCCTTGATGAACTCCCAGGCCATCAGGCCGCCGTACGTGGGCAGGCGCAGGTTGATGCAGTCGTGACCGGCCAGCTCCTGCAGCGTCCGCGGCGGCGCTTTCCTGGCGAAGTAGGCCGGAGCCCCCACCACCGCGATGCGCATGTCCGGCGCGATGCGCACGGCGATCATGTCCTTGGCGACCTGATCGCCCAGACGCACGCCGGCGTCATAGCGCTGCGCGACGATATCGCTCAGCCCGTAGTCGATGGTGATTTCCACCTTGATGTCGGGGTAGTCCGGCAGCAGCCTCTCCAACCTGGGCCAAAGGACAGTATCGACGGCATGCTCGGCGGAGGTGATGCGAAGGGTGCCTGCGGGTTTTTCGCGCAGTTCGCTCAAGGCCGCGAGTTCGGCGTCTATCTCCTCGAACCGGGGGGCCAGCGTCAGGAGCAGGCGTTCGCCCGCCTCGGTCGGCGAGACGCTGCGCGTGGTGCGGGTGAGGAGCCGAAGAGCCAGCCTGGCCTCGAGCGAACGAATGGTGTGGCTCAACGCCGATTGCGATACCCCGAGCTGCGCCGCTGCTCGGGTAAAGCTTCCCTCGCGGGCAACCATCACGAAGGCCAGGAGATCGTTGTAGTTTTCGCGGGGCATTTATCGATCCGCCTCATGAGCTTGAGCGGATTATGCCACCCAAGCGGCAGGTCGTACGCAAATGGCAATGTGGCAAAACGATTCCCCGGTCGAGCGTCCTGTGCCTCGATCTGCTCGCGAATGCGCGCTCTGCCATAGCCTCTTGCCGGCCACGATCACCTCGGCCAATTTCAGACCGGCGTCTGCACGGGATCGACGGCTGCCAAGGGTGAAACACCGTTAGCCCAGGCCACAGGGGAACAGCTCGGAAGCCTGGCTGGCTTCGGAGAGTTCCGCGCTGGCGGCCAGCAGGCGCGGCGCCAGCTGATGCATCCGCGCTTCGCCAAGGCGGGCGCTGGGGCCGGCGAGGCTGAGCACGCCGATGGGGCGGTGATTGCGCGGGTCGCGGACCGCCGCGGCCATGGCGGCGGTGCCGACCGCCGAGCTTTCCACCACCCAGGCATAGCCGTGCACGCGTGCCAGATGCAGGCGTTCGAGCAGTTCGGCGCTGGAGCGCGGCGCATTGGGACCCAGCTCGGCCGGATCGACCGCCGCCTGCTGCGCGACCCGGGCCAGGGCCTCCTCGTCGCCCATGCTGGCCAGCCAGGCATGCCCGGAAGCGGTGGAAGACAGCGGCGCGTCGCGGCCCATGTCCGGATCGTAGCGTAGCCCGCCGCGGGCGCCCTGGGACTTGGCGATCCAGGTCAGCCGCTCGCCGTCGATCACCCCCAGGCGCACCAGCTCGCCGGTTTCCTCGGCCAGGCGGTCGAGGATCGGCTGGACCACGTCCGCACCGCTGTTGGCCAGGTAGCGAAAACCCAGCGCCACCAGCTTGGTGGACAGCTGGTAGCGGCTGGTCTGCGGGTCCTGGCGCACGTAGCCCAGGCGGATCAGCTCGGCGAGCATCCGGTGGGTCGCGCTCTTGGGGATGTGCAACCGGTCGGCCAGGCTCTGCAGGGGGGTTCCGCCGGGATCGGCGGTCAGGCTTTCCAGAAGACTCAGCGCGCGTTCGATTTGACTGCCAGCCATGTTCAGCATCCAGGCGGAAAATGCCGCAATTCTAAAAGAGCCGGCCAGCGTGGACCACGCCCTTCTCCGCGTCCCGGCCCCCGGTGGCACGGGAATCGCCGGCAAAAATGTCCGAACCAGTTAGTTTTTGTTCGATTATCGAGCACCGCCGATTGATTGCCATCAGGCTTGCCACCAGTATCTGCGCCAGACGCAGCCAGCCCCAGCGGCGCCGCGCCCCTGCCACAAGTACACGTCGGTGACCGGCCCGGCCCGCATCCGGTGGGTTAGCTTCCACGCCAGCACCTGCGTCCTCCTGCAGCTGTCGATCCGCCACCTGTGCAGCGGCCGGCCGCCGACGGCCCTGCCGGCCAGCAGCCTGTCGACAGGCCCGATCTACCTGCCGCCCACCCTCGCCTTCGGCGTCTGCCAGCTCGGCCAGACGCTCGTGCCGGGCTGGCCGAAAAGTGCAACCCCCTGACCAACCGCCCCCAAAACAACGACAAGCGGAGTGCCTCATGTTCAAGAAACTGTTCGTCGGACTGCCCCTCGCCGCCAGTGCCGCCGGCTTCACCCTCGCCGCCCATGCCGCCTACCCCGAGCGCAGCATCCAGGCGGTGATCCCCTGGGGCGTCGGCGGCGCCACCGACAACGTGATGCGCAGCCTCTCGCCCTTCGTGGAGAAGGAACTGGGCGGCAAGCTGACCCTCAGCAGCCGCCCGGGCGGTACCGCGGTGATCGGCACCAGCTACGTCCTCGGCCAGCAGCCCAACGGCTACACCCTGCTGCTCGGCGCGGAAAACCCCCAGCTGTACCCGGTGCTCGGCCTGGCCAAGTTCGACTACAGCGCCCTCTATCCGGTCAACCTGATCGGCCAGAACGTGGCGGTCATCGCTACCTATCCCGACAGCCCGTGGAACGGCATGGCGGACCTGCTGGCCGCAGCCAAGGCCAATCCCGGCAGCCTGCGCATGGGCGGCGCCGGCGTCGGTGCCCTGCCGAATACCGTGCACGCGATGATCAATGCCGTGGAAGAACTCAAGGTGAGCGAACAGACCTTCAGCGGCGATGGCTCCGGCATCGCCGCGCTGATGGGCAAGCAAATTGACTTCATGCCCCTCAGCCTGGCCTCGTGCAAGGAGCTGATCCGCGCCGGCAAGCTCAAGGCCCTGGCCGTGGTGAGCACCGAGAAGGTGGCGGAGCTGCCGGGCGTCGAACCGATCAGCAAGGCCCTGCCGGGTATCGCCGAATACCTGCCGTGGGGTTCGTTCTGGGGCGTCTGGGTGCACAAGGACACCCCCGAGGACATCAAGCAGAAGCTGAGCGGCGCCTATGCCAGGGCCGTGGCTGCCCCGGAGTTCCAGGCCTTCCTGAAGAACTACGGCGCCAAACCGCTGAACCTCAGTGGCGACGAGGCCTCCCGGTATCTCCAGCGCTGGCAATCGGTCACCGCCTGGTCGATGTACAAGGCCAAGGCGGTGCAGATCTCGCCGGACACCCTGGGCATTGCCAAGCCGTAGGCCCCCGACAGCCCTCTGGAACGACACCCGCTTGGCGAACGTGGCGCGAACCCTTAATATTGGAATTGTGTTCCAAAAAATAAAAAGGCGCAAAAGCCGCGCCTCACCTTTCCGAACGGGAGAAAATCGATGCCTGCGAGTCCTCTGGCCCACACGGTCGAATGCGATGTTCTGGTTGTCGGCTCGGGGGCCGCGGGCCTGTCGGCCGCGGTGACTGCCGCCTGGCACGGGCAGAAGGTGGTGGTGGTGGAAAAAGACCCGGTGTTCGGCGGCGCCACCGCCTGGTCCGGCGGCTGGATGTGGGTGCCGTGCAACCCGCTGGCGCGCCGTGCCGGCATCGTCGAGGACCCCGAGCTGCCGCGCACCTACCTCAAGCACGAGCTGGGCGAAAAGTACGACGCCGCGCGCATCGACGCCTTCCTCGAGGCCGGCCCGCACATGGTCGAGTTCTTCGAGCGGCACACCGCCCTGCAATTTTCCGACGGCAACCTGATCGCCGACATCCACGGCGACACCCCCGGCGCCGGCACCGGCGGGCGCTCGGTGATCGCCGCGCCCTACGACGGCCGCGAGGTCGGCGCGCTGATCCACCGTCTGCGCAAGACCATGCGCGAGACTTCGTTCATGGGCATGCCGATCATGGCCGGCAAGGACCTGGCCTCGTTCATGAACATGACCCGCTCGGCGCGCTCGTTCGTCTACGCCGGGCAACGCTTCGGCCGCCACCTGATCGACCTGGCCCGCCACGGCCGCGCCATGCAGCTGGTCAACGGCGTGGCGCTGGTGGCACGGCTGGCCAAGTCGGCCGAGGACCTCGGCGTGCAACTGATCGAATCGGCGCCGGCCAGGCGCCTGCTGCTGGAGAACGGCGCCGTACGCGGCGCGGTGGTGGAGACCGCCAAGGGCGAGGTCAGTATCCGCGCGAGCAAGGCGGTGGTGCTCGCCGCCGGCGGCTTCCCCAACGACATCGAGCGGCGCAAGGCGCTGTTTCCGCGCACCCCCACCGGCCGCGAACACCTGGCCCTGCCGCCGCTGGGCGCCTCGGGCGACGGCCTGCGCCTGGGCGAATCGGCCGGCGGCCAGGTCGCCACCGACCTGGTCTCGCCGGTGGCCTGGGCGCCGGTGTCGCTGGTGCGCCACAAGGACGGCAGCACCGGCCACTTCCCGCATATCATCGAGCGCGGCAAGCCCGGCATCATCGGCGTGCTGGCCAACGGCAAGCGCTTCGTCAACGAGGCCCACGGCTACTACGACTACACCTCGGCGATGGTCGCCGCGGTGCCGCCGGGGCAGGAAGTCGCCTCCTGGCTGATCTGCGACCACCGTTTCCAGCGCCGCTACGGCCTGGGCATCTCGCGCCCGACGCCGGTGCCGGTCGGCCCGTGGGTCCGCAACGGCTACCTGAAGACCGGCAAGACCCTCGAGGAATTGGCCCGGGCCTGCGGCATCGACCCGGCGGGCCTGGCCGAGACCGTCGCCGAGTACAACCGCCATGCCCGCAACGGCGAGGACCCGGCCTTCGGCCGCGGCTCGACGCCCTACAACCGCAAGCAGGGCGACGCCACGCACCAGCCCAACCCCTGCGTCGCGCCCATCGAGAACGGCCCGTTCTATGCGGTAAAGGTGCATCCGGGCAGCTTCGGCACCTTCGCCGGCCTGAAGACCAACGCCCACGCCCAGGTGCTGGACGGCGCCGGCCAGCCGATCGACGGCCTCTACGCCGCCGGCACCGACATGGCCAGCATCATGGGCGGCAACTACCCGGCCGGCGGCATCAACCTCGGCCCGGCGGTGACCTTCGGCTACATCGCCGGCCGGCATATCGCCGGGGCCACCGCCTACGAGTGAAACTCGACCCGACCAGGCCATGGCGGAGCGCTCCGCCACGGCCCGTTCCTTTCGCCGGGCTCCCGGCGAAGTTCAGCGCTTCTTCTTCGGCTTGCCGGCAGGCTTCTTCTTTTTGCCCTGGGGCAACGGCAGGGCCTGCGCGAAGGCCTGGCGCATGTCGTCCAGGCGTTTTTCGTGCAGGTCGTGGATGCGCTTGCTGCGCTCGCTGCTGAAATCGATCAGCTTGTCGTCGGAATTCATGGCTGCGGATGCACCTGGCGGAAGGTCAGATTCAGGCGCGGCGCGCAGGGCCTGCGCGTCTTCGCCACTTGGTGCTGCCAATCATGCTGCGTTGCGCCGGCCATGACCAGCAGGGAACCGTGCTCGAGGAGCAGCGAATGGGCGATGCGGCTCTGCCCGACTCGGCGCAGGTCGAAGCGCCGCGTGCCGCCCAGGCTGAGCGAGGCGATCAGCGGATTGCGCCCCAGCTCGGCCTCATCGTCGCTGTGCCAGCCCATGGAGTCCCGACCATCGCGGTAATGGTTGAGCAGCACGCCATTCAGCGGCTGGCCGACGAACGCCTCGACGGTCGCACGGATCTCCGCCAGCAGCGGCGTCCAAGGCAGCGGCCGGTGGCTCAGCCCGGAATAGCGATAGCGGGCACCGGCATCGCCGTACCAGGCGACCTGCCGCGGCACCGGGTAAAGGCGCCCGTACAGCCGAACCTGCGGCTGCTCCCAGGGGGTTTCAGCCAGCAGCGCAGCCAGCCAGCGGTCCGCCGTGGCACCGCCCACCCAGCCGGGCAGATGGCGCAACAGATCGAGGGGATTGGCGTCGAACAGCGTCATGGCGCAGGGATCGGTAGAAACGGGAGGCCATCCTACACCGGCCGGCACGAGCAAGCCGACCATGGAAAGCTACGCTTTCCTATCAATGCGCCGGCAGTCGACGTCGATCTACCCAGGGCATTCCGTTACCATAGCCGGCCTTTTTACAGCGGAGACAGGCATGGTGCAGCAATATCAACCGGGGCAGCGCTGGATCAGCGACAGCGAAGCGGAACTCGGACTCGGAACCATTCTCACCGCGGATGGCCGCTTGCTCACGGTGCTCTATCCTGCCACCGGCGAAACCCGCCAGTACTCCCTGCGCAATGCTCCCCTGACCCGCGTTCGCTTCGCTCCGGGCGACGAGATCACCCACTTCGACGGCTGGAAGATGGTCGTCCGCGAGGTCGAGGACCAGGACGGCCTGCTCATCTACCATGGCCTCGACGGCCACAGCCAGGGCCGTACCCTGCCGGAAACCCAGCTCTCCAACTTCATCCAGTTCCGCCTGGCCAGCGACCGCCTGTTCGCCGGCCAGATCGACCCGCTGTCCTGGTTCGGCCTGCGCTACCACACCCTGGAGCACCGCAGCCGTCTGCTGCAATCCTCGCTCTGGGGCCTGTCCGGCGCCCGCACCCAGCCGATCGCCCACCAGCTGCACATCGCCCGCGAGGTCGCCGACCGCGTCAATCCCCGCGTGCTGCTGGCCGACGAGGTGGGCCTGGGCAAGACCATCGAGGCCGGCCTGACAATCCACCGCCAACTGCTCTCCGGCCGCGCCAGCCGGGTGCTGATCCTGGTCCCGGAGAACCTCCAGCACCAGTGGCTGGTGGAGATGCGCCGGCGCTTCAACCTGGAGGTGGCGCTGTACGACGCCGAGCGCTTCGCCGCCAGCGATGCCGGCAACCCCTTCGAGGACACCCAGCTGGCGCTGGTCGCCCTGGAATGGCTGACCCATGCCGAGCACGCCCAGGATGCGCTGTTCGCCGCCGGCTGGGACCTCTTGGTGGTCGACGAGGCGCACCACCTGGTCTGGCACCCCGAGCAGCCGAGCCCCGAATACGCGCTGGTCGAGCAGCTCGCCGAGGTGATCCCCGGCGTGCTGCTGCTCACCGCCACTCCCGAACAGCTCGGCCAGGAGAGCCACTTCGCGCGCCTGCGCCTGCTCGACCCCGACCGCTTCCACGACCTCGAGGCCTTCCGCGCCGAGAGCGCCAACTACCGCCCGGTGGCCGAAGCGGTGCAGGAGCTGCTCGACCAGGGCCGCCTCTCCGAGCGGGCCCACGAGGTCATCCACGGCTTTCTCGGCGCCGAGGGCGAGGCGCTGCTCGCCGCGGTCAGCGACGGCGACATCCAGGCCAGCGCGCGCCTGACCCGCGAGTTGCTCGACCGCCACGGCACCGGCCGGGTGCTGTTTCGCAACACCCGCGCCGCCGTGCAGGGCTTCCCCGAGCGCCAGCTGCACCCCTACCCGCTGCCGAGCCCGGACGAGTACCTGGAGCTGCCGGTCGGCGAGCATGCCGATCTGTATCCGGAGGTCAGCTTCCAGGCCCAGCAGGAGGACGCCAGCGAGGAGAACCGCTGGTGGCGCCTCGACCCGCGCGTCGAGTGGCTGATCGACACCCTGAAGATGCTCAAGAAGGTCAAGGTGCTGGTGATCTGCGCCCACGCCGAGACCGCGCAGGATCTGGAGGACGCCCTGCGGGTGCGCTCCGGCATCCCGGCCACGGTGTTCCACGAGGGCATGAGCATCCTCGAGCGCGACCGCGCGGCGGCCTACTTCGCCGACGAGGAATTCGGTGCCCAGGTGCTGATCTGCTCGGAAATCGGCAGCGAGGGGCGCAACTTCCAGTTCGCCCACCATCTGGTGATGTTCGACCTGCCGGCCCACCCGGACCTGCTCGAACAGCGCATCGGCCGCCTCGACCGCATCGGCCAGAAGCACAGCATCCAGTTGCACGTGCCCTACCTGGAGAACAGCGCCCAGGAGCGACTGTTCCAGTGGTACCACCAGGCGCTGAACGCCTTCCTCGCCACCTGCCCCACCGGCAACGCCCTGCACCACCAGTTCGGCCCGCGCCTGCTGCCACTTCTGGAAGGCGGCGACGACGGCGAGTGGCAGGACCTGCTGGATGCGGCTTGCGCCGAACGCGAACGCCTGGAAAGCGAGCTGCATGCCGGCCGCGACCGCCTGCTGGAACTCAACTCCCGCGGCGGCGGCGAGGGCGATGCGCTGGTCGAGGACATCCACGAACAGGACGACCAGTACGCCCTGCCGATCTACATGGAAGAGCTGTTCAACGCCTTCGGCATCGACAGCGAGGACCATTCGGAGAACGCGCTGATCCTGCGTCCCAGCGAGAAGATGCTCGACGCCAGCTTCCCGCTGGGCAGCGACGAGGCAGCGACCGTCACCTACGACCGCAACCAGGCTCTGGTCCGCGAGGACATGCAGTTCCTCACCTGGGAACATCCCATGGTGCAGGGCGGCATGGACCTGGTACTGGCCGGCTCGATGGGCAACACCGCGGTGGCGCTGATCAAGAACAAGGCGCTCAAGCCCGGCACCGTGCTGCTCGAACTGCTCTACGTCAGCGAGGTGGTGGCGCCACGCGCCTTGCAACTCGCCCGCTTCCTGCCGCCGCTGGCGCTGCGCTGCCTGCTCGACGCCAACGGCAACGACCTGGCGCCGAAGGTCGCCTTCGACACCCTCAACGACCAGCTGGAAAGCGTGCCGCGCGGCAGCGCCAACAAGTTCGTGCAGGCCCAGCGCGACATACTGGCCAAGCAGATCAACGCCGCCGAGGCCAAGGTCGCGCCGCGTCACGCCGAGCGCGTCGCCGAAGCCCGCCAGCGCCTCAAGGCCAGCCTCGACGAGGAGCTGGCCCGCCTGAGCGCGCTCCAGGCGGTCAACCCGAGCGTGCGCGACAGCGAACTGGAAGCCTTGCGCCAGCAGCGCGAGGACGGCCTGGCCATGCTCGACAAGGCCGCCCTGCGTCTGGAGGCGATCCGCGTGCTGGTGGCCGGCTGAGGCTGCTCCCACCACCTGCATGGTCAGGGTGGGAAACGGCCACAGATGCGTAGGGCAATGGAATGGACTCCCCCCTCCTACGGCGTCAACGCGCCAGACTGAAGTGGCTGGAAACAGCAGTCACCAGAGGAGGGAGTCCCGATGAAACTCAAGCGGATAGGCGTCGATTTGGCAAAGCAGGTGTTCCAGCTTCATGGCGTCGACAGCCACGAACAGGCGGTCTGCCGCAAGCAGCTCAAACGCTCGCAAATGCTGGACTTCTTTCGTCGACTCGAGCCCTGCACGGTGGCGATGGAGGCCTGTGGCAGTGC
>Ga0209575_10000990_pt1 | contig 13112 bp, 17 predicted proteins | sample Medcelwee11metaG_FD_187172 | JGI IMG/M metagenome (GOLD analysis project Ga0209575, IMG submission 187172) | Freshwater pond sediment microbial communities from the University of Edinburgh, under environmental carbon perturbations - Medium... | ecosystem: Environmental > Aquatic > Freshwater >...
ACGAAAACGGTGTCTGTTCCAAAACTGCCGTGTAAAATTATGTTATAGTTGTTATTAGTAGTATATATCTGTTCCAAAACTGCTGTGTAAAAATAGATGTTGGTTGTTATTAAAGCTTATACTCTATATGCTTATGGCTTTATCTATAGATGGTTGTCTCTATCTCACTCTTATGTATTAAAGTTAGTTGAAAAAAAATTTAGGCTTAAAAATACTAGAATTAGTTGTTATTACCAGCCGAAGACAGACTTGCCAATCTGTTGCAAATATGGTCTTAAGTAATGTGTTGGTGGTAGAAAGAAAAGTAGTTCGCTTAGTTCTTGTTCTGTCAAAGCAATATGTGCGAATTCTGATTTAGTCATCGTCTTTAACCAAATAAGTAGTTACTGTTATTGGAGTATATCCTTTGCATTTTTTATTGTTTTCGTAATCATATTCGCAATCATAGCATTCGCCATATCCTTTTGGATTGGTTGGATTTTTTCTGCTTGGTCTAAATACTTGATGTAGGCAACGTACTCTTGCTTCTAAGTCTTTAGGCTTATCACTTGTACCAGTGTTCATTTTTTTAAACACTGATAGAATTCAAAATCATATGCTGGTTCTTTATAACGAATGTCGCCCTTATATTTACATTTTCGTATGTATCTATAGTTGCTTTGTTCATTAAATAAAGAACATATTGGAATCATGCCTAAATTATCTAAAAATATAAAATTTCTCTGGTCTTTGCCTATTTTCTTGTTTTGGCACAAGTGTACTTTCTCTTCCAAGTCTGGGTCTGGTGTGAACATGGCTGATATTAGTGTAGTTCAGATATTTAAATGTTTCTATTTTTTAAAATTATATAATGCTACTATCTTATCTAAAGTACCTTGTTTTTTAAACGTAAGAGTCTCTTCAAGTGATTTATTGTAGACTTCTAACTGTTTTTCTGTCTCTAGCCAGTCATATTCAGAGATTTTATTCATGAGTTTATTGCCTACTTTATTAAAATATCCACGATCAAGACAACTGAATTCTTGAGAATATTTATTGTCCATTCGGTGTAATACATAACAGATATCTTCAACTACATCCTTATATTCATCGATTGCCATTTTCAAGTTAGTTTTATAGAGGTTCTTCATTGTCAAATTCGTTCGATTCAAAAAGTAACATCGATACTGGATTCTGATGTGTCAGATTCACATGGTTTGGACCGAACTCAACTCCGTCTTTAAACGTTTTTTTATATATAGCTAACGTATTTTTAGCTTCATTTCTTGTGTTTGCTGTTATTATTAAAGTTTCCTTATTCAGTACTATTTTAAATTTTTTCAAGTTTCACCTCCGTCAAAGATTGTATGCCTCGTGTTAAATCGTTCACTAGAAATTCTTCTTCTAGTTCGTTATTTTTAACAATTTTCTGATTGAATAATTCTACTCTAGCATGTATCAATTCGTGTATCAATACATTTTCTATCTGAACGATTGTCATTTTCTTGAATTTGTCGCTTATCAACAGTCTTAGATTTTTCTCGTACATGTCTACAAAACACTCAGCTAAGCAAGTATCGTCCAAAGGTTCGTATTCGCTATTGATGGAAATAGTGTAATCAGCAAAACCTACTAAAGATTTGTTTTTATTGAGGTAATTAAGATAACTAGCTAATAGTTTTTTTGGAATCTTTTCTTTTTTTACAGTTTTCATTTTATTAGCCCCATCTGTATTTTCTTCACTAGATCACTTTCGTTTTTATTGAACGTATTAATGAGTGCATCAAAACCAGAGTTTACATTTCCTCCAGTGACTGCAAACGGTACACCACAGAGTTGAGTTGCTTTATTGGCTAGTGCTAAACTCATTACTAAATCATCGTGAGCGCCTTTACCTTCGAATTTTTCATTACCAGCAGGTGTGGTAGTCACACAAAATTTAGATAGCTCATCTTCTAACAAAGACATCTGTTTTCTACTATATTCATCACCTTGTGGTATTATTATCTGTTCGTGTTCAAATGCAGTGATTAAAAACCGAATCAATTCTGATTTCTTTTGGCCTACACCACCTGTTAGAAACGATTCAACGTATACGTTATGTATATCTGCTAATTCGTCAATCATCTCTTGTCCCATGTTATTTTGTTCTACCAAAACCATGCAATTTCCAAAGTTTCTAGAAATCTGTGCGATTTGTATAGCTTGTTCTGAAATCTTAAGTCCTTTACTGTGCCAAAAGTGTACTATCTGTTTTGTGTTAGATACAGAATTGAAAGCTAACACTATCATAGCAGTAAAGTCTGCACTGACACTACCGCTTCTTGCGACGTCAACTGCAGCAAGAAACGTCCAGCTTGGCGGACGTTTATCGGCTATCGGCATCAAGCTACAATCCTTGCCTTTGTCTTTAGCTGGTTGTAAAATATCTTTAGGAAACAAGCTAGTCTCTCTGCTGAAAAACTCTAATTGGTATTCTCGTGCGAACTTAAGAGCGCCCATAGAAAGTCTTTTGTCCATTATCTCTTTCCAACTGAATCTGTCAGGACACTGTAAAATCTTTTTTTCGAAGTCTAAGATAGCTGGAAATTTGAATAATTTCCAAGGGCAGTCTGTATCTAAAGAGATTCTATTTCTAATAGTGGCGAAAATGTCTTCTTGTCTCCTTGGAGTTCCTACGATTATAATCTGACCGTTTCTATTAAGTAACATCGGGTCTAGATTCATATCTATGTAGTCTTCTATCTCTTGGTCACTAAGTTTATTATCAGAACGCAAGATATCATCTATTACTATCCTATCAACGTGCTGACCTAGAATTTCTGTACCGATACCTGCTACAAGTATATAACCATTATTGAAATCAACATATTGACTGCCCCATTTAGAGCCTTTTTTAGAGTTAAGCCATTCATTATTTTCAATTATCAGTTTCAAATCGTTTAACATGCGTGTAGCTTGTTCTTGACTAGCAGAGACTACTATAATTCTTCGATGTTTAAAAAGAAACATATCATAGATATTTAATATGGTTGTGAAGTATGCCGTTTTTCCGTGACCTCTAGAACAAAGAATCGCAAGTTTTTTATTATATTTAACCAACTTATCCCATTTTCTAAGAAGTCCATTGAAACGAAATGGTTTAGGAAAACCGATGTCTATCAAATCGCCTATCACAAATTTAGTGAAATAATAAGTACCGTCTTTTTTATCGTAACAAAGTTCTAGAATTTGTTTATAACAGTAAGCATTGGCTCGTTCTTCTGTCATACGTTCTATCAATTCAGGATATGAATAACTACCATTGCCGGTTTTAATCACTATCCATTCACAATACTCTGTATATATATCTTTAAACGTTCTCATGTTAAATAAACTTATACGTCATTGAATCATTCTCGATTACATGTTCAAATATTTGATTATGTGGAGAATAGGTGCAATTATTTACTAAAACACCATTTAATGTATATTTATGCTCTTTATCCACTTCTAAATTGTATACATTTCCACAATAGTCTCGTTTTTCTATTTTTCTAATTTTAACCAACCAATAATCGCCATAATCTATGAAGGAATTATGCCCAGCAGAATTATTTGTTGTTAATATTTTTAACGCATATGACGAATCTTTATATTTTATAACTCTACCATCTATAGTTCCACCAGTAGTTCTTTTTGATTTATAAAATGTGCTTGGTATATTAAATTTCGTTAATAACGTTCTTATTTGCAATAACAATTCTTTTGATACAGAGTCCATTATAACAATATTTTTATAAACACAGCCATCGCCTTCTATGTATGCAGACAATAACTTACATGTTTGTTCAAGAGACGCATTCCAAATCCATTCTGGAAGTCGTTTATTATGAGCACCATTACCAAATTGTTCTAAAAATTCATATGCTTGTTTGGAATAAAAAGAAAATTCCATCGCGTTACTTTTTTTACTATAATAAGTTTTGTTTAAGTGCGCACCAAATTGAGTTTTTATGATTTCTTCAATATTTTTTTTAATATGTTCTTCTTTTTTATGTAAACCAAACGATACTCCATATCCACGCCCTTTACTTAACCAACCTTCTGATAAATAATATCCTGCAAGTACAAAATAATCGTCTGGTATTTTTATTGTTGTTTCTGTATTCAATTTTGGTATTAATAAAAAATCTTTGTCTGAAACTAGATTTTTAGCTTCTTTTTCTTGTATTTGCATATTTTTATATAGTTCATTGCACCAAATTTGTTTTGTTTTGGTACGATTTATTGCACTTCTCATATAACTACATAACTTAAAGCATTTTGCGTTTCGTTTACTATTACATTTTAATGAACAATTTTCTATTCTAATATAAGGTAATGTATGATTTTCTGTTATAGATATTGGTATATTAGAACCAACAATATAAATATCCAGTATTGGCTCGTTTGCGTTGCGTTTATACGTTTTTGTTACTTTTTGAAATTTACCAGAAGTTGATATCACCATATCGTCAGTAGTTATATCTTCAATATTTTTTAATCCTGATTTTGTTAAAATTTGTTCTCCTTCTGGAACACATCTTGGACAAGTACCTACTTTTATATTTTTTTGAATTTTCCAATGTAGTTTACTTCCCCAAAGCTTGTTGATTTCTTTTACATCAGCAATATTTTTGGCAAGCAAAAGCCTATCATCACCTCTTCTATCACAACACAGTCCTAAATCAAATGCGTCTTTGTTGCCGCTTTTAGACGGCATGAACACTGCAGTCATGAACACTGCATGACACTTTTTAAACTGGTTAGATTTCTCAAACTGATTATCGAACTTATGCGTCACACCGAACACACCAAACTTCTCTGTTTCTAGTTCTCTAGCTAAGATAGTCTGTTCTTCGAACGTTTTGGTATCTTTGTGCGTGAACAGAAAGATGTCTCGCTTTTCTTTGCTTACTTCGTCCCAGGGTACTCCAACTGGTCGCATATGAAAATTCTTACAACCGAGTTCTTTAGCGTAATTAGCAGCTAAAAAAATCTCTCCTACGTTCTTTGGAGTAAGTAAATATTTATAAGAGACACCATAACCTTGTCTATTTATATTAAGTCTAGTATTATATTTTTTAGCATAATCAGCCAAAATTCGAATATTTTTCAGAACTTTCTGGAACGCATCTACACCTTTTATGTCTTTAAACGTCTTTTCAGTGCCAGCGTCAACTGATACTCCGACCCAAGTGCATTTAGACAGTGCGTCTATATGTTTATCAATAAGTGTACCATTAGTGACTACTCCAACTTCAATACCGTTAGCCACGCATCTATTTATAAAATCTGATATATGAGGATTAAGCAGCGGCTCTCCGCCTCCGGCGATGCAACAACTTTCAACTCCTTTTTCCCATTTAGATGAACCTTGCCATTCTTTTAAAAAGTCTGCTATGTTAAGCAACAATTCTTTAGACATCATGTTTTTATTGTCTTCAAGTATTTTATGAGCATTACAATTATGAACTACAAATCCGCTTGCAAAATAGTTATTTGTCTCAGTTTCGATATTATATACATAATCATTATGTATTATTTTTGTTATTTCTGTTATTTTAGCCGTATTATTGATTTTTCCAGTTAGTATTTTCCTATATTTTCTAGATAGATTAGAACCACATAGCTTTAAAAATCTTAGTTTTTCTTTACGATTTCCTAAAAGTCTTACGCCAGTTTTCTCTTTTACATATTTAAAGTCTGTTTTGTTAAGAAATCTTATTAATTTTTTTACTGACCACGGTTTTAATTGGCTTATTCTTATACTACCAGAATATGAACCATCTGTGTCAAACATACCCCCCAACCAACCATGAATAAAGTCTATAGATTCTTCCTTATTTATATTTTCAAATTTTTTAACTTCTTCATGTTTTGTTAACCATATTGCATAATATTGTCTGTCTTTATGGTCAAAGCTGGTTTTTGAAGTAGTTCTATGTATACCATCATAACATGAAAAACCAAGTTTTTTCATGTTATATAAAAAAATAGATAAATATTCTTTATCTAAACTTGACACTCTAAATTGTCTTCTACTATTACCATGCTTTTTTCTTTTATCTATTGTTGACCAAAATGAACCATCTCCATCGGCTATACCTCTTAACCAACCAAGCATATAGTCGTCACTGTTAGATTTTTCATAAAACGGTAAAGAACAGACTTTATCGTTTACTTTTAAATTTCCTGCCAATCTCCAGCGTTTGCCTGGTGTTAATAACTTATGATTTGGTGTTATATATATTTCAGAGTCATTTGTTTTTAGTCTAATAAGTTCTGTAGCTTTACGTTTAAATATGTTTTTAACTTTTGCTGGTTTAAATATTGTTTGTTTTTGAGCAGTATTTTCTAATAAATCAAATCCAATTACTTCGTCTCCAGGTACTATATCTTCTATATTTTTATATGATGTATCAGTTAACATCACCTTTTCTCCACCTCGTAGACAAAATTCACATTTTAGATTGCATACATTAATTGGATCAATTGTAACTAACGACGGTTGCGGAATTGATTCTTTCTCTTTAATCAGTCTCCATCTATAGACTTGTGCTAACAACTTATAAGAATTAAACGGATTCCATTTTTTAGCTACTGACCATTCATCTACCATCAATTTTCACCTTTTATATAATAAGCATATCTACCACAATCTTTAATATCGTAATCAACTCTTAATTCTTGTATACATTTAGCCACATCAGGCCAATTTGCATCGTCCCAAACTATTACGCCTTTAGACTTAATCATTTTTAACGCATTTAAACTATCTGATTTACATACTTCGTAATTATGTCCACCGTCTAAAAAAATAAACTTGAACTTATTATAATAATTGCTAAAATCAAATTCTTTGCTATTACCTATCAGTTGTATAATGTTTTTTTCGATTGGCTTATTTTTAAAGACTTCTCCAGCTTGATAAGTACCATATTTTTCGTAATCGCCTCTGTCTAAGTCTAAGATATCAGAATTTCCAATATCTAAAGTATATACTGGTTCTTTTGAATTCAAAGCCAATACTTCTATAAAACAACCTCTAAACGTGCCAAATTCAAACACTGGAGTATAACCATTTGCCACTATTTCTGCAAATATATTCCAATCATTACGTTCTGAGTCACCAAACTTAAACATAGTTCTAGTTGGTAAGATGTGCTTACTTTTTTCTTTAACATCTTTAAGCAATTCTTCTTTCAATTCAGTTATTCTCATTTTTATCGATTAAATTCATTTGATTGATATATTCTTTAAATGCTAATAATGATTCTTCTGGTAATGGACTTATTAAATCAACTTCATCAAAATTGTCTAACCAATCTAAATAATCGATTGTTTTAGTATAACCTAAAACTTCATCTTTTAGATTTTTAGTGAGATTTTGTACGTTTCGTGCTTGATATACACTTGGCTTTTGATACATGACTTTAAAGCCTAAATGTTCTAAATAATAACTAGCCCAAATATCGTCCATTCTACCGATATTAGGAAACATGAAATACCATCGAAGTGCAGTTCTGCTTAGAAACGTATTTTGAGAATTGAACGGCGAGTATCTAGTAGTAGTAAATGGAAAATGTTTTTCTAGAAAACTACATTCTGGTTTAAATTGCATTCTACAGAAAGCATCAATGTCTGGGTCTCCGTTCCAAAAATCTGCTTGAATGTCTATTCTATGAGTTTGATATTTTTGTTCAATTCTTAGATTACGATTATGCAATAATTGCAACGGGAAACCACGATGCCAAAGTCTATAGTGATTAGTTACACAAATTGGGTCAAATACTAAATCGCTAGTATGATAAGTAAGCAAATTTTCTACTATTTGACCAACTCTGACGTTTTTTCCCCATTCATCATAAGGAATATTATCGTCGTCTACTGTGGCGATAATATCTGCTTTTTCTCTATAAGCTTCCAAAAAACCTATGTTTCGTCTTTGGATAGTATTCCAACCCAACAATTTGCTTAAATTTGGATATTTTGCTTCTTGGTCTTTTGGAGATAGATAATTATATCCTTTATAAGTAGTATGTGGAGTCTTTAAATCGCCTACCACTATCAGCTTCCAATCTTTTAAAGAATTAAATTTAATAAGTGCTTCTGTAGGTGGATTTATTGTAGTTGTGATTATGATTTTTTTCATAGTCTAAACTCTTCAAACACTAAGTCTGAAAACCCCCAAGTGTCTGAATTTTTTGTCTGTTCTACGATACACGCACAGCGAAAGTTTCTATTGACTTTACCATCTTGTGGCCCGCCGCCACCAGATATTTTCATATCATGGTTGATATGAAACAGCGGATAATCAAACAAACCAGCTACTGGAATTTTGTTAGTCATCATTTTCATCTGCACTTGTGAATCAGCTACCATTCTATAAATCATATCTTCTTCAAAGCCTTTGACTTTAAACCAGTGTTCTTTTTTAGCAAGCTGAAAATCACCACAGCCTAAAACTCTAGAATAGCCGTTTTCAATACCTTTGGGATTAAAAAGAAACATATTGGATTCTAGTTCATCTCTTAACTTAAATGGGTCTACAGTAGTGTACAATTCATCCCAAGGAATGTCTACATTTCGTCTAGCGAATGTATATGCGTAGTTTTCTCGATATATTTGCGTTAAAAATCTATCTAAAAGAACTCGTCTTGGAACTACAATGTCAATATTAGTGGAAACTAATATGTCTCCAGTAGCTCGTCTGATACCTATGTTTCTAGCTAATACTTCTACCACTTTTTGTGCGTTTGGGTCATTATTAGTAAATTGTTTATGCTGTTCTGGACTTATCACGAAATATCTTAATTTGCCTGTTTTAGGTAGATGTTTTTTGATTGCGTCTATTAAATTAATTTTTTCAGAGTTCCAGTCTACATAAATCACTTCATCGAACGTATCTAACATAGTGCTCAACGCAATAATAGCTCGTTCGTTAAGAAATCCACCATAGTTATCGTTTCGAGAACAAAGTATCGCAGAAAGTTTCATTTTAATCTATCGGTGCTGTCCAACCACAATCAGGTTCTTCTGTCATTTTCTTTTTCACGGGTATTGGTTGTGAAGTAGTCTTGGTAACTATAGTGTGCTTTTTTCTATAATCTTTAGAATCGATATCGCAGTCTGGATATTGTTCAACGATACAAGCTAGACAGAATCTTCTAGTCTTGCCCTTATGTTTATAACGATACATACAATCAGCATGATGTGTACACATTAACATTTTTTTTCACCTTTGTTTTAATACTATATCATCGCAGACCATTTCACAATTATAGCAAGCGATACATCTGTCAGGATATTTTACTATTATATTACCATCTTTATCTTTTTCAAATACGTCCATCGGACATGATTCTTTGGCTTTTTGTAAACAGTCACTGTTTGGTTTTAGTATTACGGGTCTTGCGTTTTGCATTTTTAATCACCTGCAGCATTTCACTTATACGATGCTTGAAAGTATGTTTGTCTAATACACATTTCTGTCCGTTCAATGCTATCTGCTGTCGAATATCTTCATGTTCCAAAAGGAAGTCAATCTTTTCAATCAAATCTTCTGTATTATAATAAACAACTAATTCTTGGTCTGTTGTTATTTTTTTATCCATTGCGTTGCATTTAAATAATTTAGAGAGTCCTTTTGTTGGAGAACTCAAATAAAGACCACCAGCACACATGACTCTATAAAGTCTTGCACTATACCCCATATCGATAGTAAGGTCTTGGTCTATACCTAGATTTATTTTGCTGGCTTTAGATACTATACTATGTTTTTCATTGATTGCAGACTCTATCATGTGGTACATTCGAATATCTGGTGGAATATATTTCCATTCGCAGATTACAGGTCCCCATATTTTCATATTAAAGCCTTCTTTTGCTAGTTTCTCTAACAATGGAACACGTTTAGGATGATGTTTAAAAAAGCCCAATGAACCAGCGAAAGATATGTCTTCGCCATATTTTTCTGATTCAAAATGATTGAAATATGCTTCTCCATTCAATTCTGGAAAACATGCTTCATCTAAATACAATACATTATCTAATCCTAATTCGTTAAGTTTATCGGCTACTCCTTTTAGACTGCAGAAATAATGGTCAAATAATCCAATTGTTGAAAAATATTTAGCCTCTTCCCAAATTGGCTTATCAAAGAGATATTTATCAAAAAACCAATTTACTAACGTGGCTTCTGGATATGTTTCTTTTATAATTTTGATTGTTTCATAATCAAGTTCTAGTCCCTTTAAAAGTAAAATCAAAGATGGTTTTTGTTCTAATTCTTTTATTTCAATTAAAATCTGTTCTTGAGTCTGTCTATGGCCTAAAGTTGAATGCATCATTCGAATATCTAATCCATTCACATGTGAAAAGAAATCTTTAAGCGTTTTAAAAATATATAATGCAGTCTGTTTGTCTTCAAAATTTCCTAATACTAATGCTGATGACATTTAATACAACTCTTTGTTTATAAAATCTAACATGTATTTTTTGTTTTTTTCTAAATTATATATGTCTTCTACGACTCGTCTACTGTTTTTACCTAACATATTAGATAAATCTCTATTTAAACACATCTCTAACTTATGATATAGTTCAATATCAGATACTTCGCCAGAGAATACTGTTATTCCTGGAACTTTGATTTGTTCAGCAGAACAGACATATCCATTCAGACCAGTAACCACGAATTCGTTCATCGGTGGAACATTAGTAGTCACTATTGGTTTGCCGGCAGCCATACCTTCCAAAATTGGAATTCCGACTGTTTCCCATCTGCTTGGTAAAATAATAGCATCTGATTTATAATAATATTTAATTAATTCTTCTCTATCTAGATTTTTGTCTATCAGTTCAATATTTTCATTGAGTTCATAGTTTAATTTTTTTTGAGAAGTTATGATTAGTTTCACATCTGAATGTTCTTTTAGTAATAGATTGAATGCATTTATGACTAATTTTGTATTCTTTCTATCGCTTACACCGCCACATCCGCCTGGATGAAAAAACGTGAACTTTTCGTTTGTTTTCAGACCAAACGTATTATCTTTTGGATTTGGAAATTCTGTCAAATCAATCGAATATGGTATATAAGAGAATTTTCGTACCTTATGTTGCCTATAGAATCTCTGTTGAGTAAGTGTGGGACAAATCAATCTATCGTAATCATTTGCTTGTTTCTTTGAAAATCTCTCTAATACTAAATAACCAAACGTTTTTATTCCTAATTCTTTACAGACTAAAGTAAGTTCGTTCTCGTCATCGTTCCATTGTTTATATTCATTGAAAAACACTGCGTTAATTTTATTTTCAATCAACCAAGTCTTAAATATGTCTTTTGGTACAATGTACGCTGGATATTCTGTTATGTTTACATTTTCTAATTGGAATTCCTTTAATTTTGGATTATCACCTTGCTGGAAAATAAATACGTTGTGGTCTTTATTAAGCATCTTTGCATACGACAATGTGACGTAAGCCAATCCTCTTGGAAAATTCCAGTACGAAAGAAAACCAATATTATATTTTCTTATTTCATTCATCTATTTTCACCAATTTTGATTCGTGATAAGCCACTGATTTACAAATTGGACATTCTTCGAATTGTTTCAATTCAACTGGTTTGTGCCAAACGGTTTCACAAAATCTTTTAAAAACATATGACAATTATTTCACCTGCAATTCTTGTTTTTTTACTTTTTTATATAAGTTATAAAGTTCTTTCATTAGATTATTGATGTCATGGATTTCAATACGTTCATTTGTTATGAAAAACTCTACATCTTTAAATCTATCTTGTTTTTTAAACTCTTCAAACGCAGACGCGACTTCTTTGATATATTTCTCATCGCCTCCGTGGATTGTGATATGGATTATTTTTGTTTCTGTCATGTCTTCACCTGCACTATAAAAAACCTATCGCTCTTTTTTTGATTGCGGTATAAGATAATGTTCCATCTTTTTTATTTAAATAATATTTAACAATATTATCAACTCTATACATATTAGTTTCTCTAATAAATGCATTATAATTTTTTATTTTTATATTATAGATATCAATATATTTATTCATCACTCCTCCATTTTTATCTTCATATAATGGAGATTCTTTCAATAACTTGACATCATTTCTCAATCGTGCACCGATTCTATTCAATTCATGAATACTTATCTCTTCTAAATCTTTATCTATCATATTATTATAAATATAGGCGGAGAATCATTTTTAGTATCATATTGTCCTGATTTTATTCTTTGTAGTTTATCTTCTTCAAATCCTATTTCATCTTTTATAGAGTCAATAGCTCGTATAAGTTGCGTTTTAGTGGTACGATAAGGCAATCTTTTTATTTTTTCTTTACCATCATGGTCGTAGTAAATATGTAAAGTAGCACCAGTGAATTTAGTATCTTTGATAAAAGAATACTTTTTTATATACTCACGAAGCCATTTATAAAGCATTTGGTTTTACCTTTTCATTTTTAATATTAGAGTGTCCTTCTTCTATTATTATAGGAACGAAATTTTGCATTCGCATATCCATGTCCAGTAATTTTGAATTTTGCCAAATGCAATGTCCACCTATACCGTCGCCAAAATGTTTTAATACTGGACGTATTACGTTAGACATGCCCATTTTTGTATAACCATCATTGTAGATAGTGTTTGTTTGAGTATAAACTTGTTCGAAGTTAAGATTCTCTTCTTGACATTCACGATGGATATCTTGCATGTATCGAATACAGATTCCATAATAGGTTGTATCAAGCAGCTTAGCAAACTCGCTTTCGTTAGAACTGTCGTATTTAATTGTTTTAATACCAAGTTCTGTTAAATGTTTGATAGCTAATTCTGCTGAGTCGTCGTTTGCGCCGCCTACTATTTTAGTGAATGTCTTTATGCTTTCTGTAAGATGTGGATGCACTCCCATCACTGGAGAATGCACTATTGGCTTATTTATTTCTTTAAAAATAGATTGTGTGACGCCTTGTGATACTGTTCCATGAATAATCGTGATTTTAGGATTGAAAAAACTGATATACATCTTTACAGTATCTATAAAAGATTTTCTTGAATACTCAGTGCTATCATGACCAAAACAG
>Ga0209575_10000991_pt1 | contig 13054 bp, 7 predicted proteins | sample Medcelwee11metaG_FD_187172 | JGI IMG/M metagenome (GOLD analysis project Ga0209575, IMG submission 187172) | Freshwater pond sediment microbial communities from the University of Edinburgh, under environmental carbon perturbations - Medium... | ecosystem: Environmental > Aquatic > Freshwater >...
GCAGTGGATGTAATGGCAGGCATGCCCTGGGAACTTAAAATGCCAAAAATTATCGGCGTAAAACTTACCGGCACATTGTCGGGATGGACATCCCCGAAAGATGTGATATTAAAATTAGCTGGTATACTTACCGTTAAGGGTGGCACCAATGCAGTCATCGAATATTTTGGTGAAGGTACTGCTTCCATTTCTGCAACCGGCAAAGGCACTATTTGCAACATGGGAGCTGAAGTCGGTGCTACTACCTCTATCTTTCCTTTTGATGAAAAATCGGCGGCATATCTCAGAGCAACCGGTCGCGACGAAATTGCAAAGCTGGCACTGCAACAAATTGAAAACCTGCAGGCTGACGCTGAAATTGCCGGAAATCCGGGAAAATATTACGATCAGGTCATTGAAATAAATTTGAGTGAACTTGAACCCTATGTAAACGGTCCTTTTACTCCCGATGCTGCCTATCCTCTCTCAGAATTTGCAAAGGTAGTGAAGGAAAAAGGCTATCCTCAGAAAATGGAAGCCGGTTTGATCGGTTCGTGTACCAACTCATCCTACGAAGACCTGACACGTGCTGCTTCTATCGTCAAAAAAGCAAAAGAAGACGGACTCAAGGTGCAGGCACAATTCATTATCAATCCGGGTTCGGAACAGGTACGTTATACCGCGGAACGTGATGGGGTACTTGCCGAATTTGAATCGGTGGGCGCAGTAGTGATGGCCAATGCCTGCGGACCGTGTATCGGTCAGTGGAAACGTGAAATGGATGTACCGGAACGTCCGAACTCCATCATCACTTCCTTCAACAGGAACTTTGCCAAACGTAACGATGGCAACCCGAACACGCATACCTTTATCGGTTCCCCTGAAGTAGTCGCTGCGCTGACCATCGCAGGCGATTTGTGTTTCAATCCTTTGAAAGACACACTCCTGAACGAAAAAGGTGAAAAGGTCAAATTGCAGGAACCTAAAGGATTTGAATTGCCGGTAAACGGTTTCACAGTTAAAGATGCCGGATATGTGGCTCCGGTAGCTGACGGACATGCCATGGAAATCAACATCGACCCCGACTCCAAACGCTTACAAAAACTGGAAGCCTTTAAAGCATGGGACGGCAAAGATATCATTGATCAACCTTTATTAATAAAGGTAAAAGGTAAATGCACCACCGACCACATTTCAATGGCAGGTCCATGGTTGCGCTTTCGCGGTCATATCGACAATATTTCCGACAATATGCTGATTGGTGCTGTCAATATTTTCAATGAAAAAACAAACGAGGTGTTGGATCCCGAAACAGGAGAATACATTGCCGTACCAGCATTGGCGAGAAAATTTAAAGCACAGGGCATCGGCTCCGTGGTAGTGGCGGAAGAAAATTATGGAGAAGGTTCCTCACGCGAACATGCCGCCATGGAACCCAGATTCCTGAATGTAAAAGTTATCCTTGTAAAATCCTTTGCCCGCATTCACGAAACAAACCTGAAAAAACAGGGAATGCTGGCACTTACTTTTGCCGACAAAAACGATTACGAAAAGATCCGCGAAAATGATAAAATCAGCGTATTGGGTCTGACAACATTTGCCCCCGGGAAAAATCTCACTATAGCAGCGAAACATGCCGATGGAACTTCCGATTATTTCGAAGTTGTACATACCTGTAATCAACAGCAAATAGATTGGTTTAAAGCTGGAAGCGCTCTTAATGCAATGAAGAAATAAATACAGAAAAAACACAATTCTGTTTTAAAATTATTATTTTGTTGAACGTTTAAACGTTTCAACAGTTCAACGATTCAACAAAAAAACAAAAAACATATAATGAACAATATAAATAATGACACAATGGGCAAGAAAAAAGATTATCTGATATATAAATTATCAGAAACCGTTAAAACGACCAGTCGCATTGATAAGGAACTCTTCACGAAATTCAATGTAAAACGTGGTTTGCGCAATGAAGACAATACAGGTGTTTTGGTTGGACTCACAAAAGTAGGCGATGTTGTTGGATACGAGCGACTTCCTGAAGGAGGGCTGAAACCCATTCCAGGTAAATTATTTTATCGTGGTGTCGACCTCGAAGATCTGGTACACGGACTGGAAGCCGAGAAACGCCTCGGTTTTGAAGAAACAGCATTTCTGTTGTTATCCGGCTATCTACCCGACAAGGAAGAGCTTAAAACCTTTACCGGTATCATCAACGAATCTATGGCACTGGATACTAAGATGAAAATGAATATCCTTGAACTCGAAGGACAAAACATCATGAATATTCTTGCCAGAAGCGTACTGGAAATGTACACCTACGACCCTATGGCCGATGATATCACCAGAGATAATTTGGTTCGTCAGTCAATAGAATTGATTGCGAAATTCCCGACCATAGTAGCTTATGCATACAATATTCTACGTCACAGTCAGCAGGGACGTTCACTTCACATCCGTCACCCGCTCGAGGGAGCATCGCTGGCAGAAAACTTCCTGTACATGATAAAAGGTCCGGCTAAATACACCGATCTTGAAATTAAATTACTTGACTTATGCCTCATCTTACATGCCGAACATGGTGGTGGTAACAACTCTACCTTCACTGTTCGCGTAACAAGTTCAACGCAAACCGATACTTATTCGTCGATTGCTGCAGGTATCGGTTCGCTGAAAGGTCCGTTACATGGTGGTGCCAACATAGAAGTTAAAGAAATGTTCGATCACCTGAAAGTTGCTATCAAAAACTGGAAAGATGTAAAGGAAATTGACGCTTATCTGCAGAAAATGCTGAACAAAGATGCCTACAACCGTAGCGGTTTGATTTATGGTATTGGTCATGCCGTTTACACCATCTCCGACCCGCGTGCCATTTTACTAAAAGAACTGGCCCGTTCGCTGGCAGAAGAAAAAGGATTGCAGAAAGAATTTGCTTTTATCGAACTGCTTGAAGACCGAGCTATCAACGCATTCATGACTTATAAAGGTTCTGATATCAACAAACAGGTTTGTACCAATGTCGACTTCTATTCTGGCTTTGTATATGAAGCAATGGAACTTCCAACTGAAGTTTACACCCCATTGTTTGCCATGTCACGTGTCACCGGCTGGACAGCTCACCGCATCGAAGAACTAAACTTTGCCAGCAAGCGGATTATTCGTCCTGCTTACAAGAATGTTGGAGATAAACAGGATTTTGTTCCGCTTATTAAACGATAAATCGTATATTTTGTTGAACTGTTGAATTGTTGAATCGTTGAACTGAAACTTATGTTTTCTATTGTGACTAATGTGGTTAAACATTGTTTCAGTATTTCGATTCCTCAGTTCAACGATTCAACAATTCAACAATACCCAAACACATGCAAAAAATAAAAATACAAAATCCCGTTGTAGAGCTCGACGGGGATGAAATGACCAGGATCATCTGGTCATTCATCAAAGAGCAGCTCATCCTTCCCTATCTTGATCTGGACATCAAATATTATGATCTTGGTGTTGAACACAGGGACTTGACAAATGATCAGGTAACAGTTGATGCTGCCAATGCCATATTGAAATACAATGTTGGGATCAAATGTGCCACCATCACACCCGATGAAGCCCGTGTTGAAGAATTCGGATTGAAAAAGATGTGGAAATCGCCCAACGGCACGCTGCGTAATATTATTGGCGGGACAGTTTTCAGGGAACCAATCATCTGTAAAAACGTTCCCCGTCTGGTACCAGGATGGGATATGCCCATCGTTATCGGTCGTCATGCTTTTGGTGATCAGTATAAAGCAACGGATGTGGTTATCAAAGGAAAAGGTAAACTCAAAATGACTTTCACCAACGAAAACGGTGAAACTCAGGAATGGGAAGTCTATGATTTCAAAGGCGATGGCGTAGCCCTTTCGATGTATAACACCGACGAGTCGATCTACGGTTTTGCTCGTTCATCCTTTCAGGTTGCCCTTGACAAAAAATGGCCATTGTATATGTCTACCAAAAATACCATCCTGAAAGCATATGACGGTCGTTTCAAAGACATCTTTCAGGAAGTATACGAAAATGAATACATGGAAAAATACAAAGCTGCCGGCATCACTTACGAACACAGGTTGATTGACGACATGGTGGCATCTGTATTGAAATGGAACGGCGGTTTCGTGTGGGCATGTAAAAATTACGATGGTGATGTTCAGTCGGATACGGTAGCGCAAGGATTCGGATCACTTGGCCTCATGTCGTCGGTACTGGTAACGCCTGATGGCAAAACCGTTGAAGCTGAAGCAGCTCATGGCACAGTAACCCGTCATTACCGCCAGCATCAGCAAGGCAAAGAAACATCAACCAACCCTATTGCCTCTATTTTTGCATGGACACGTGGTTTAATGCACCGTGGCAAACTCGACGGAAATACCGAACTGATAAAATTCTGTGAAACACTCGAAAAAGTATGTATCGCTACAGTAGAAGGAGGTGAAATGACAAAAGACCTTGCCATGCTGGTCCACGGAGATAACATCTCCCGCAAAGACTATTTGAACACGCAGGACTTTTTGGCGGCGATTAAAAGCAACTTAGACAAAGCGCTTATTTAAATGGAAAGTTGAGAGTTGAGAGTTGAAAGTTTAACTCTCAATTTTCAACTCTCAACTCTCAACTTTATCGAGCCTCTCATGGGACTCGAACCCACGACCTAATCATTACGAATGATTTGCTCTACCAACTGAGCTAAAGAGGCAATTGAAAAAATTCGCACAAAAGTAATCACAAAATAATACTTCTACAATACATTTCCGAGGAAAAGTGTGAATTATTTTTTTTAATTGTAAATTATCTGTTTGTAATTCTAGCATTTAAATTCTCAGGCTTAAATTTAACACCTTTTTGACACGCAAATTATTTGCAAAATAGACGATTTATATATAAATTGCAATCGTTTTAGAAAATCGTTAAATCAGCCATTCATGAGTTACCTTAATTTTGATAAAACTTTACTGATCAACCTCGAGAAATCACTCACTAAAGAGATGATACGCACCAACAGGGCCGGAGCATATAACAGCACTACCCTGATCGACTGTAATACGAGGAAATATCACGGTCAATTAGTAATACCATTACCTGATATTGATCAATCGAATCATGTACTGCTTTCCTCATTGGACGAAACAGTTATTCAGCATGGAGCAGAGTTCAATCTTGGAATTCATAAATACGAAGGAAACAATTTCAGTCCGAACGGACATAAATACATTCGCGAGTTCGACTGTAATAATATTTCCAGAACTATCTATCGGGTTGGCGGTGTTATTCTTTCAAAAGAAAGGATGCTGGTTTCATACGAACCGAGGGTCATCATCAAATACACGCTTTTAGAGGCCCACTCCCCTACTACTCTTCGCTTCAAACCCTTTCTTGCCTTCCGTAGTGTAAACGACTTGACCTACGAAAACGACAGGGCAGATACATCCTATCAGGAAGTTAAAAACGGCATCAGCATGCGATTGTATGAAAACTATCCATATCTGCACATGCAGTTTTCTAAAAAGAATGCCTATTTTCATCAGCCTAACTGGCACAAAAACATTGAATACTACAAAGAACAGGAACGAGGATATGCCTATAAGGAAGATTTGATGGTTCCCGGATATTTCGAGATGCCGGTTAAAAAAGGCGAGTCTATAATATTCTCTGCCGGCATATCAGAACTTTCACCGACAAAACTGGAAAAATTATGGGAAGAAGAGTTGGGAAGAAGACACGAGCGCATCGACATGTTTACTACACTAAAGAATTCTGCCCAGCAGTTATACAAACGTGTTGGTGATAAAACTTACCTGATTGCAGGTTATCCCTGGTTCGGTTCAAGAGGCAGGGATCAGTTTATCGCCCTGCCCGGCTGTACACTCGCCATCGACAGGATGGATTATTTCGACGATATCATGAAGACTGCTATAGAAGAAATAACTCTTTTCATACAGGATTCAAAAGCAAAATTTAATATTGAAGGGATTGATGAACCTGATGTGCTATTATGGTTTATCTGGACTGTACAACAATATGCATTCTTCACATCTCAAAAAGAAGCTGCCGATCGTTTTGAAAGTATTTGTTCCGATATCATTGCTTTTATCCGCAAGCAGAACCATCCAAATGTATTATTACACAACAATGGGCTACTATTTGTCAACGGCACGGAACATGCAGCCACATGGATGAACGCGATTGAAGATGGAAGGCCTATCACACCCAGAACAGGATATGTGGTAGAAATTAATTCATTATGGTACAATGCCCTCAAATTTGTGGCAACATTACGGCGTGAACTCGGCAATGAACATGCAGCTGATCTGATGGATTACCAGGCGGAAATAACCCGTGAGACCTTTGTCAGCACTTTTTGGAACGGCACTTATCTGAATGATTATGTTATTGACAACTACAAAGATGTTGAAGTAAGGCCGAACATGCTCATGGCCATCGGTCTGCCATTCTCACCACTTGACAAAACGCAGAAAAAATCAGTATTGGACATCTGTACTAGAGAACTGCTAACGCCCAAAGGACTGAGGAGTCTGAGTCCTAAAAGCGGCTTCTACCGCCCGAGTTATATTGGGGGCATGCTCGAAAGAAACAGAAACTATCACAACGGACCGGTTTGGCCGTTTTTTATCGGTGTCTTTGCTACTGCTTACATGCGAATCTATAAACAAAGTGGTAAATCGTTCATAGAAAGGATGTTGATTGGTCTGGAGGCCGAACTCAAAGAATTATGTATCGGTACCATACCGGAACTCTTCGATGGAAATCCTCCTTATAAAGGTCATGGTGGGATGTCGTTTGCCATGAGTGTGGCAGAGACTTTAAGAGTATTGGATATGTTGAAAAAATATGAAAACGTATAGACTATGAAGGTATTAATGTTTGGATGGGAGTTTCCTCCCCATATTTTAGGAGGTTTAGGTACGGCAAGCTACGGCTTGACAAAAGGCATGGCAGAACAAGGAGATCTGAAGCTGACTTTTGTGATACCAAAACCTCACGGCGATGAAGATCAGAGTTTTCTTAAAATACTTGGTGCATGTAATATCCCTGTAGTGTGGAAAGATAACAGCTGGGAGCATGTTAATTATCGTATCGGTGGCATCATGCATCCTGATGAATATTTCTGGTTTCGAAACGGCATCAAATACGACTACCATCGCATCTATACCAATGATTTAGGTTGTATTGATTTTTCAGGAAGATATCCCGATAACCTCATTGAAGAAATATCCAATTATGAAGCGGTAGCGAGTGTACTGGCTCATCAGATGGATTTCGACATCATCCATTCGCACGACTGGTTGACTTATCCGGCCGGAGTTTTTGCCAAACATATCAGCGGCAAACCTTTGGTTATACACGTGCATGCAACCGACTTCGATCGCAGCAGGGGTCAGGTAAATCCAACGGTATATTCCATCGAAAAAAGAGGCATGGATGTAGCAGATCATATTATTACTGTAAGTGACTTAACCCGTAAAACTGTCATTGAGAAATATCATCAGGACCCACGAAAGGTAACAACAGTGCATAATGCCGTTGAGCCGCTTCCAGATGCCGATACTTTCGTAAAATCGGAAAGAGAGGACAAAATAGTAACTTTCCTCGGTCGTATCACGATGCAAAAAGGTCCGGAATATTTTGTGGAAGCTGCATATAAGGTCTTGCAAAAAACCGATGGTGTACGCTTTGTTATGGCCGGCAGTGGCGACATGATGCCGGAGATGATTGAGCTGGCTGCCAAACGGGGCATCGCCGACAGGTTTCACTTCACCGGTTTCCTGAAAGGCAGGCAGGTGCATGAAATGCTTGCTGAGAGCGACGTGTACATCATGCCTTCGGTATCGGAACCTTTTGGCATCTCACCGCTGGAAGCAATGCAGGTAGGTACTCCGTCAATTATCTCAAAACAATCGGGATGTGCCGAAATACTCACCCACGCTATCAAAACAGACTACTGGGATATCGATGAAATGGCTGATGCTATTTATGCCATCGTGAAATATCCGGCCATGTATAAAAGTTTAAGAAATCTCGGAAAAGAGGAAGTTGACAATATAAAATGGTATGATGCCGGACTTAAAGTGAGAGCAATTTATGAAGGTGTTTTAGGTCGTTGAATTGTTTAACTGTTGAATCGTTGAAACGTAAGTTTAATACAATTCAACATAAATAATTCGATTCAACAATTCAACAATTCATCAGTTCAACAGTTCAACAGTTCATCAGTCCAACAATTCAACAGTTCAACAATCAAATATAAGAATATGAAAAACATTTGTTTCTATTTTCAGATCCACCAACCTATCCGGTTAAAAAAATATCGTTTCTTTCAAATCGGTCAGGATCACTACTATTATGATGATTTTCAGATTGAAGAAAGAATTAGTGCTGTGGCAGAACAATCCTATTTGCCTGCCAACCGTACCATAGCCGATATGATTCGCAGTTCGAACGGAAAGTTTAAATGCGCCTTCTCCATTTCAGGGATAGCACTGGAACAACTGGAACAATATGCTCCTGAAGTCATCGACAGTTTCAGAGATCTGGCGAAAACGGGCAGTGTTGAATTTTTGGCAGAACCCTATGCACATTCACTCTCCTCGGTGTTCGATGCTGATGAGTTCGAGATGCAGGTAACGATGCATGCCGATAAAATGGAAACTTTGTTCGGCAAAAGACCAACTGTTTTTCGTAATGCCGAACTCATTTATTCGGATGAAATTGGTGAAGCCGTTGCAAAAATGGGCTTCAAAATTATTTTAACGGAAGAAGCAAAACATATCATGGGTTGGAAAAGTCCGAACTTCGTTTATGCACATTCCCATATCAGCAAATTGAAATTACTGGTAAGAAATCAAAAACTTTCGGAAGATATCTACCTGCGCTTTTCTCATCATTCATGGACGGATTACCCGCTGACAGCAGAGAAATTTATTGGTTGGATAGCATCAACTCCTCCTGAAGAAGAAGTTTTCAATATATGGATGGGTTATGAATCTCTCGGAATGATACAGAGGGCTGAATCGGGGATATTTGAATTTCTGAAAGCCATCCCCTATCACGCCATGGAAAGTAAAATAGGCTTTGCGCTTCCTTCAGAAATAGTTAAAAAACAAGAGGTTGCAGGAAGTCTTTATGTTCCCTATCCTACCAGTTGGTGGGGACACGAAAAAGAACTCAGTCCGTGGAATGGCAACGATTTACAGCACGAAGCCCTCGATAAACTATACAACATTGGCGTTCGGGTGCGTATGTGTAAAGACAAGCCCCTGCTCCACGACTGGCTGATGCTGCAAAATACCGAGCATTTCCGCTATATGAGTCATAAAGATGCTTATGGTAGCAATTATGAAACTGCCTATGAAGCCTTCATGAACTACATGAACGTGCTGGCCGACTTTCTTGAAAGGGTAAATGCTCAATATCCGACAACCATAGACAATGAAGAGTTGAACGAACTGCTCAAAACCATTAATCAACAGGAAAAGGAAATTGAAACGCTCGAAACAGAAGTAAAAAAACTGAAAGCCAGAAAAGCGAAAGCTGAGTAAATTAGATTATCTTTGTTGAACTGTTGAAGCGTTGAATTGTTGAACTGATGGAGTGTAAAATTATACAAGGTCAAATATTCGATTCAACGATTCAACAATTCAACGATTCAACAAAAGAATGAAAGAACATTTACAAGACAAGATATTTCAAATCATCTCGGAGATTGCCGACGAAAACGGAAAAGAATGTTACGTTATCGGCGGCTATGTCCGGGATATTTTTTTAAAAAGACCTTCGAAAGACATTGACGTTGTTGTGTTAGGCAGCGGCATTGAACTTGCCGGACAGGTCGCAGCAAAGTTAGGTAAGAAAGCCAACCTGACAGTTTTTAAGAACTTCGGAACAGCTCAAATAAAATACAAAGATCTGGAAGTTGAATTTGTGGGTGCCCGCAAAGAATCCTATCGCAGCGATTCACGAAAACCACTGGTTGAAGACGGCACCCTTGAAGACGATCAGAACCGGCGCGACTTTACCATCAATGCCCTCGCCCTTTGTCTTATAAAGAACGTTTTGGCGAATTAGTCGACCCGTTTAACGGACTGAATGATTTAAAAAACTTCGTAATCCGCACACCTTTAAATCCCGACATTACCTTTTCCGATGATCCCTTACGAATGATGCGTGGTATCCGCTTTTCTGCGCAATTGGGCTTCTTTCTTGAAAGCAATACTTTTGATGCGATTGCCCGAAATAAAGAACGCATTGAAATTATCTCCAAAGAAAGAATTGCCGACGAACTGAATAAAATCATGCTGTCGAGAAAACCTTCGGTCGGTTTCATTCTGCTGGAAAAAACCGGACTGCTGGAAATCATTTTTCCTGAATTACTGGCATTAAAAGGCGCCGAAACAAAAGACGGCATTGGTCACAAGGATAATTTCTACCATACGCTAGCCGTGTTGGACGGGTTATGCGCACATACCGACAATCTCTGGTTGCGCTGGGCTGCTTTGCTGCATGACATCGGCAAACCGCGCACGAAACGTTTCGACAACCGTCTGGGCTGGACTTTCCACAACCACAATTATGTTGGAGAAAAAATGATTCCGGAGATTTTCAGGAAGATGAAGCTGCCACAAAATGAAAAGATGAAATATGTGCAGAAAATGGTGTCGTTGCATATGCGCCCCATCGTACTGAGTGAAGATGAAGTGACAGATTCGGCCGTACGACGTTTGCTTTTTGAAGCGGGTGACGATATCGATGAACTGATGATGCTGTGTGAGGCGGACATTACCTCGAAGAATCCGGATAAAGTGAAACGTTATCGCGCTAATTTTCAGTTGGTAAGAAAAAAACTGAAAGAAATTGAGGAGAAAGACCGGGTGAGAAATTTTCAACCTCCTATCGATGGAAAAGAAATCATGGAACTTTTTAACCTCCCCGCTTGTTCTTTAGTAGGCGAGATTAAAATCAGGATAAAAGATGCCATCCTCGATGGAATTATTCCGAATGAATATGAGGCTGCGAAAGCGTTTATGCTTCGGATAGTAGAGGAGATGAATATTAGCGAAGAGCGAATAACGAAGAGCGAATAGCGAAAGAAAGTGATAAATGATGAGTGATAAGTGAAGGTACATAAACTACACATTTACAGTTCTACACGTTTCAACGATTCAACAGTTCAACAGTTCAACAACAAATCAACATACCATGAAAACCCTATTTAAACTAACAATTTTACTTATTACGATGCACAGTTGCACCACGAAAACAACCGTTAGTTATCCTGAAACAAGAAAGGATACCATAACCGACAATTATTTTGGAACCAACGTTCCGGATCCATACCGCTGGCTCGAAGACGACCGTTCGGCAGAAACAGAAGCATGGGTGACGGCTCAAAACATTGTGACTTACAGCTATTTGGAGACCATACCATTCAGAAACGGTCTGAAAGACAGACTGTCGACGCTGATGAATTATCCCAAATTCGGTTCTCCGGAAAAAGTGAACAACAAATATTACTTCTATAAAAACGACGGTCTGCAGAACCAGAGTGTTTTGTACGAAATGGATTCTCTGACAGCCGAACCTAAGGTTTTACTTGATCCTAATAAACTTTCAGATGACGGTACAGTTGCTCTCTCCCAGACTTCTTTTTCAAAAGACGGGAAATACCTGGCATACAGCATTTCTAAAAGTGGTTCCGACTGGAATGAGATTTTCGTGATGGACATTGCCACACGTCAATTGCTGAAAGACCACATCGAATGGGTGAAATTCTCAGGCATTTCATGGCAGGCAGACGGATTTTATTACTCTGCTTACAGCAAACCGGAAGCAGGAAAAGAATATTCCGACAAAAATGAATACCATAAGGTATTTTATCACCAACTGGGACAAAATCAGGACAAAGACAAAATTATTTTCGAAAACACACAATTTGCCCTGAGAAATTGCGGAGCAGGTGTTTCGGAAGATGAAAAATACCTGTTTATTGTTGAAACAGAATCGACTTCGGGAAATTCCTTGTGGATCAAAGACCTCACCAAACCTAATACAAAACCGGTGCTGATAGCTCCGGGATTCGAATCCGATTTCAGCGTCATCGACCATTATGAGGGTAAAATCTATGTGCTGACCAATTATCAGGCACCTAATCAGCAACTCATGGTTTTCGATCCTGCCAAACCACAATTAGAAAACTGGCGGACATTGATCCCCGAAACCAAGAACGTTCTGGAAACCGCTTCCATCCTTGGTGGAAAGTTGTTTGTAAAATATCTGAAAGATGCATCACATCATTTATATGCTTATAATACTGAAGGAAAACAGTTGTATGAAATTGAACTGCCGACCATTGGAACAGTAGGTATCTCAGGAAATATGGAAGAAAATGAAGCATTTTACACCTTTACTTCTTTCACTTTCCCTCCTACCATCTACCGCTATGATGTGGCACAAAACACATCCAAACTGTTCCGCAAATCAGAAGTATCATTCATAGCAGAGGACTACATCAGCGAACAAGTATTTTATACCTCGAAAGATGGCACAAAAATACCGATGAGCATCACGTACAAAAAAGGTATGAAGAAAAACGGCAGGAATCCTGTTATGCTGTACGGTTATGGTGGCTTCAACATCAGCCTGTTACCCGGATTCAGCGCGATAAGAATACCTTTCCTCGAACAGGGAGGCATTTATGCCATTGCCAACCTGCGTGGTGGAGGTGAATATGGCGAAGACTGGCACAAAGCCGGTACGAAACTGCAAAAACAAAATGTGTTTGACGATTTCATTGCCGCTGCAGAATACCTGATAAGTGAAAAATATACAACATCGAAAAAACTGGCCATCAACGGGGGTTCAAACGGTGGATTACTGATAGGTGCCTGTATGACACAACGTCCTGATCTTTTCGCAGTAGCTATTCCCGAAGTTGGTGTGCTGGACATGCTACGTTACCAGAAATTCACCATTGGCTGGGCTTGGGCAACCGACTACGGTACTTCAGAAGAAAGCAAAGAGATGT
>Ga0209575_10000992_pt1 | contig 13049 bp, 7 predicted proteins | sample Medcelwee11metaG_FD_187172 | JGI IMG/M metagenome (GOLD analysis project Ga0209575, IMG submission 187172) | Freshwater pond sediment microbial communities from the University of Edinburgh, under environmental carbon perturbations - Medium... | ecosystem: Environmental > Aquatic > Freshwater >...
TATTGGAAATATACAGAAACTTACAGATACTGTGAGGATTGGTGCTTTGCTGGACGATACCTTTGAATATGATGTAAAGTATTCGCTTCTGAGAATTTATGTAAAAAAGTCAGGTAATATAAGTACCGTCCGCATGGTCTGCAGCAGACATTTTCCACAGGTACCTGCTGTTTATGTCGAAGCTGATATCTGCCGCGATGACCTTCTTATGGAGATTGAAGCAGAAGCAGTGTTGGTTAAATAGTTTTATTGAATAAGCCAATGGCATTATAAATTGATTATTTTTTTTCATTTAAAAATTACCATGTAAGCGTCCGAATAATAAAGTTTATTACATTTATCGAAAATAAAAATATATTTAAAATGAAAACTTTTCAATTATTGTCATTAACTATGGTTGTTGCAGTATTTACATTTACAGGCTGTAAACAAGCATCTAAAAATAAGGAAATGGTCAATCAAGAGCTTTTTGGGACTCATCAGGGAAAAGAGGTTTATCTGTTAACTCTTACCAACAAGGATGGTAATATTTTAAAGCTTACAAACTATGGAGCCAAGATCAACTGGATAGAAGTTCCGGATAAAAATGGGAATAAAGAAAACTTAACATTCGGTTATGATAATTTTGACGGTACAGTTAAAGGTGATATGTCGTTCGGGTCGGTTGTCGGCAGGTATGCAAACAGGATCGCAAATGGTAAATTTACTCTTGATAGTGTTGAGTATAAACTTCCTGTAAATAATGGTCCGAATACTCTTCATGGTGGCCCTCTCGGCTGGCATAGCGTGGTATGGACTCCTGAAATTATCAAAGAAAGTGAGTTCCCGGCAGTGAAATTCACTTATATCAGTCCTGATATGGAACAGGGGTTCCCCGGTACAGTTACTGCTCAGGTTATTTATACATGGACCGACAATAATGAGATAATTATGGATTACATGGTTACCACCGATAAAAAGACAGTTGTCAATATTACAAATCATGCTTATTTCAATCTGCATGGTGCTGGTAACGGTGATATCCTTGATCATGTTCTCACTCTTAAGGCTTCAGGATTTACACCGGTTGATTCGGTGATGATACCTACAGGCGAGATCCGCCCTGTTGCCGGTACTCCTTTTGATTTCACAACACCTCATGCCATAGGAGAAAGAATTGGTGAGAATTACGATCAGCTTATCCTTGGTAAAGGGTACGATCACAACTTTATACTTGATAATAAGGAGCCTGTCGATGTTACGGTTTATGAACCTGCAAGCGGCCGTATGCTTGAGGTCATTACCGATCAGCCTGGTATGCAACTTTATACAGGGAATTTCCTGAATGGTACTAAAATAGGTCATGGAGGCAAACCCTATAACTTCAGAGCAGGTTTCTGCCTTGAATCGGGTCACTATCCGGATAGTCCAAACCATCCTGATTTTCCATCAACAGTTTTAAATCCCGGTGATACTTTAAAGACTCAGACTATTTACAGGTTTTCTGTTAAGTAATGTTGATTAACTTTTAGACAACCTGTACTTGTTTTTAATTAAGAAATAGAATCAAATATTTAATATTTTATTAACCAATAAACAATATTATGAAAAATGATGTGAACAAAACCAGGCGTTCATTCCTGAAGACCTCTGCTACAGGAGTTATGGCAGCTGCTGTAGCACCATCTCTGATTAAGGGAGGAATATCTATGCCTGAAGTAATTCCTCAAAGCGCAAAGGGAGCTAACGAGAGACTCAGAATTGCTGTCTTTGGAGTTAATGGCCGCGGAACAAGTCATATTGAGGAGATTATGGGTCTTTCCGAGAAAGCTAATGTAGAAGTTGCAATGCTCTGCGATCCTGATTTGGAAGTGTTGCAGAAACGCGCAGCAGAATTTGAAAAAACTTACGGCAGGAAAGTTGCTATTGAACAGGATTTCAGAAAAGCACTTGCAGATAAGACTATTCATGCGGTTACTATTGCAATGCCTAATCACTGGCATGCCCTTGCAACAATCTGGGCTTGTCAGGCAGGAAAAGATGTGTACGTTGAAAAACCAGCAACACATAATATCTACGAAGGTAAAAAGATGATTGAAGCTGCATATAAATATAACCGTATTGTCCAGCATGGAGTTCAGCTTCGCAGTTCGATTGCTATACGTGAAGCTGTTCAGCATCTCCAGGATGGATTAATTGGTAGAGTTTATATGTCAAGGGGACTTGTATACCGCTGGCGTCCGGATATCGGCGACAAGGGGATATCACAAACTCCGGCAGGTCTTAATTATGACCTTTGGTGCGGTCCTGCTCCAATGCGTCCATTCACCCGCAACCTGGTTCATTATAACTGGCACTGGCACTGGAATTATGGTAATGGCGATGTCGGTAACCAGGGAATTCATGAGACCGACCTTTGCATGTGGGGATTAGGAGTAAACACTCTGCCAAATCGTATAACTTCAATGGGAGGTAAATTCCTTTTTGACGATTGCAAAGAGGTACCAGAAACGCAGACATCTATCTATCATTATCCTGATGAGAAGAAAATGATCCAGTTCGAAGTCCGTAACTGGTGCACTAACCTTGAAGATGGTGCCGGTGTGGGTAATATTTTTTATGGTGACAAAGGCTACCTGGTTGTTAAAGGTTATGGTACTTACGAAACATACCTTGGAGAGAAACGCGAAAAAGGCCCCAGCCGATCAGAGAGAGGTGAACTTACTCTCCATTTCCAGAACTGGTTTGATGCTGTTCGTGCACGCGATATGAGCATTCAGCATGGGCCGGTTCAGAGCGGGCATCTGGCTTCATCATTGGCTCATCTTGGTAATATTTCTTACAGACTGAGCCGCCAGCTTGAGTTTGATCCGGTTGCTGAACGATTTATTGGTGAAGGTGAGCAGGAAGCAAATTCAATGCTGAGCCGCGATTATCGTGCACCATACCTGTTACCAGAAGTGGTTTAATATTTAGTTTCTAATATAAGAAAAGGGAGCTTCATTCGAAGTTCCCTTTTTTAGTATTACCTATTCTTCCCGGAATAAAAGACCTTATGAATAAAACTGACTTGCAAAAATTAACTGATATTTGTATTACTTTAGACATATTCATGACAACCACCAGATGAAAAGTATTCCAGTTTTAATTATTTGTCTTATTCCCCTGACACTATCATGTCATCGCAACAATTTAAAGATTCAGGAGCACTTAGCTTCCCTGGAACCAATTGACAGGTATGCACTTGTTACACGAAATAATGTTATTTTGAATGAGCCTGATCCGCTTGCTCCATTGACAGTCGGGAATGGTGATTTTGCATATACAGCTGATGTAACAGGATTGCAATCATTTGAGGATTATTATTTCAAAAATGGTATTCCACTCGAAACTCTTTCTAACTGGACCTGGCATTCTTTCCCAAATACCGGGCATCTGAGTTTAAATGAGTCTATGAGAGAAATTGATTTTCATGGACGTAAAGTCTCCTACCCAAGTGATGAAAAGAGTCCGGCGGGTCAGTATTTTCGTGTAAATCCTCATCCTGTTCCCCTTGGCCAGATAAGCCTTTCTGATGAAAATGGGAAACGACTGGATCTTTCAATGATTACCAATATTTATCAAAAACTGGATATCTGGAGTGGTATTATTTATAGTCAGTACGAAATATCCGGACAGCCTGTATCAGTTGAAACAGTTTGCCATCCGGAATTGAGCCTGGTAGCATTTAAAATTAAATCGCCATTACTGAAAACAGGTAAATTAAGACCTGCTTTCAGGTTCCCTTATTCTTATGATTTTTCAATTAAAAACAAACCTCCCTTTGACTGGACAAATCCTGAACGTCATTCGAGCAAAGTAATGGAGAAGGATGAGAATAAAATTGTGCTGAAGAGAACCATTGATACAAGTTATTATTATGTGAGTATTGACTGGCAGGGCAATGGAAAATGGGAAAAAAGTGGTCTTCATGATTTTTCTCTTGATGCAACCGGTTCCGATAGTCTTATGCTGGTATGCGAATTTTCACAAGAACAGAAGCAATTGATCTCACCTGATTTTGAGGAGACTATCCTCGAAAGTGAAAGATCATGGAAGGAATACTGGACTAATGGTGGAGTAGTGGATCTTTCCGGGAGCACAGATCCCCGTGCTTCTGAACTTGAAAGACGAATAATCCTTTCGCAATATCTTGTAAAAGTTAATTATTCCGGGTCATTTCCACCTCAGGAAACCGGACTTGCGCATATCAGCTGGTATGGCAAACATAATTCGGAGGTATTTTGGATACATGCTGCACAGTTCTATCAATGGAATCATACTGATCTGCTGGAGAAAGGATTGCAATGGTACAGGAAAATTTTACCTTCAGCTCAGGCTGATGCAAAGAGTAAAGGATTTGAGGGTGCCAGCTGGCCTAAAATGTCAGGATATGACGGGAGACAAAGTCCGGGAAGCATAAATCCTTTTATTATCTGGAACCAGCCAAACCCGATATATCTTTCTGAACTGGTTTATCGTGCACATCCTGATACTTCAACCCTAAACAGATACAGGGATATTGTTTTTGAATCAGCCAGGTTCCTGGCTTCGTATGCATTTTATGATGAAAAAACAGATCGATATATATTGGGTCCTCCTATAAAAAGTGTGAACGAGAGCACAATTGAAAATAATACAATGAACCCGGGTTTTGAACTAGCACAATGGTATTATGGCCTGAAAGTGGCGCAGGATTGGCGTGAACGCCTTGGATTGCAACGCGAAGAACGATGGGATGACATAATGAATAAGCTTGCTCACCTGACAATACAGGATGGGAAATACGTCGAAATTGAAAGCGACCCGTACATGTACTCACGTGAAGGTAATTTTTCATCTGCTATGCTTATGGCATACGGTTATTTGCCAAAAACTCCAATGGTTGATAAGGAGATTATGCAAAATACTTTCAGGGCAATTGTCGGGCGAAATAAAATTGCAAGTTTCGTAAGCTGGAGTATGGGAAAGGGAGCTCTGACAGCTGCCCGACTTGGAGATCAGCAAACTGCTATAGACATAATCTGTAATGATACTCCTGCTGCACGCTTTAATAAAAGTGGTTATGTACCTCGTCCGAAAGAAGGATTAAACTGCCCGGCCTATCTGCCTGTTAACAGTTCATTCCTTGCAGCTGTGGCACTTATGGCTGGAGGATGGGACGACGCACCCGATATTATTGCTCCTGGCTTTCCACAGGATGGGACATGGAATGTCAAAGCTGAAAATATCCTGAAACTTCCATAATCTGACATTTAAGTAATTAAATACAAGTATATTATGAAAAATCTGTTTAACCTGATAAACATTTTTGTCATTGTTTTAATCTTAAATTCAGGATGCCAGAATCCTGGTAGTAAATCAGATGCCAAAACGGGTGTCTGGCCTGAAATAAAAAAGGAAATGAATCCATGGGTAAGGTGGTGGTGGATGGGCAGTGCAGTCGATCAGAAAAATCTGGAAAAGGAATTGTCACTTTTTGCTGATGCAGGTATTGGCGGTGTTGAGATTACCCCTATTTATGGTGCTAAGGGGTTCGAGTCTAGGTATATTGATTTTTTATCTCCACAGTGGGTTAATATGCTAAATGTGACTGTTCAGAAGGGTAACAAACTTGGCCTGGGAGTTGACATGAACCTGGGAACGGGATGGCCGTTTGGAGGACCTCAGATCAAACCGGAAAATGCAGCTGGTAAATTAATTGTGGAGATCTATGACCTGGCACCTGGGGAAAGTCTGAATGAAAAAATTACAGTCCACGATACAATGCAGAATAGGATGGGGGCCCCACTTAAAGCTCTGACAGTTTATGGAAGTAATGGAGAAATAATTAACATTCTTGATAAAGTTGATAAAAACGGAAATCTCAGCTGGAAGCCAAAAACAGGCAGCTGGAAAATCTATGCTGCTTTCGGAGGTCATACCGGACAGATGGTTAAACGCGCTGCCCCTGGTGGCAAGGGACTTGTAATGGATCATCTCTCAAAAAATGCACTTGATATTTATCTTAAAAGGTTTGATGATGCATTTGGTGCCGGCAATATAGGAGTCAGGTCTTTTTTCAATGATAGTTATGAAGTATATGGAGCCAATTTCTCTCCCGATCTGTTTGATGAATTTCTGAAGCGGCGTGGTTATGATGCAAGGCTTTACCTGAGAGAATTGGTTAGTTCTGAAAATAATGATCAGATAGCAAGAATCCGTTCCGACTACCGGTTAACATTAGCTGAGATGGTTTACGAAAATTTCAGTGTCCCATGGCGTCAGTGGATAAATGGAAGGGGAGCTCTGTCAAGGAATCAGGCTCATGGATTCCCGGGAAATATTCTGGATATTTATGCAAATGTAGATATCCCTGAAACTGAAACATTTGGATTAAGTCGTGTTCCTGTTCCGGGGATGAAATATTATACAAACGATACCAGAAATGTACCACCTGATTTTGTGATGATCAAATTTGCATCTTCAGCCGCTGATTTACTTGGTAAACCATATACTTCCTGCGAAACATTTACATGGTTGGGAGAACATTTTCAAGTGCCACTTGCAAATACCAAACCAGAGGTTGAACGGGTATTTTTGTCAGGGATTAATCACGTGTTTTTTCACGGGTCTACATATTCACCCGATGATGCAGGTTGGCCCGGATGGCTCTTCTATGCATCCACAAACTTTGCTCCTTCAAACAGCTTTTGGCCACATTTAAATGGCCTGACGGAATATATTACACGTTGTCAGTCAATACTCCAATCCGGGAAATCAGATAATGAAGTGTTACTTTACTGGCCATACGCCGATGTAAGGCATTATGCTTCAGGAGGAAGCCTTGATATGATGCTTACTATTCACGCGATAAACGAATGGTTAAAACCTACTCCTTTTTATAATCAGGCTATGCAGCTTCTGGATAATGGTTATTCGGTAGATTTTATATCTGATATGCTTCTGAACAGATGCGAAGTTAAAGACGGATTATTACAAGCTGCACCAGAGGGTCCCTCTTACAAAGTTCTGGTTGTTCCAAAAACTGATTTTATGCCTGTCGCGACTTTTGAAAATATTTTAAAACTTGCAGAAAATGGTGCAACAGTGATTCTGGGAAAAATGCCCGATGATGTTCCCGGGTTTGGAAACCTGGAAGAGCGTCGCGGCCAGTTGATTCGTCTGACCTCTGGTTTGACATTCGATGATATCGGAGACGGGATAAGAGTGTCAAAAACAGGGAAAGGGCAGATTATTCTTTCCCCAGATGTACAGAAAGCTCTTCAATACAGCACAATTTATGGAGAAAATATATCTGCATCCGGCCTTAGGTTCATCCGCCGTAATATTAATGGTGATAAATACTATTATCTTGTTAATCACACAGCCCGGGCAGTCGATGGATTTATCCCTCTTAATGTAAATTCAGCCTCTGTAATGATTATGGATCCTCAGACAGGGAATTTCGGACTTGCTGAAACCTCAAATGAAGGTAATAAAACCGAAGTGCGTTTACAGATAGAGCCGGGGTATTCTATTATTCTTCGTACCTCAAAAGATAGTATTTCAAGCGACAGAAAATGGAAGTATATCGAATCTGTCGGAGAAACAATCAATGTTAGAGGAAAATGGAAGCTCAGTTTTATTTCAGGGGGCCCATTTATACCAAAACCACAATCACTGGACAGCTTATCTTCATGGACATTACTTGGTGATGAAAATAACTGTTATTTTTCAGGGACCGGTGTTTATAGTATCAATTTTAATCTGGCGGAGAAAAATGCGGCTGACTATATACTTGACCTTGGCGATGTAAGAGAGAGTGCAAGGCTGTGGGTGAACGGTAAAGATGTCGGGATATTATGGCATGTCCCTTTCAAAATCAATATCGGGAAATATTTAAGAGAGGGTAATAATACTCTGAAAATTGAAGTCAGCAATCTGATGGCCAATCGGATTATTTATATGGATAAAAGTAAAATTGAATGGAGGAAATTCAATGAGATAAACTTTGTTAACCTTTTCTATGAACCTTTTAATGCCTCTGATTGGAAACCAATGGACTCCGGCCTGATTGGACCGGTTACAATCACACCTGTAAATTAATTATTTAACATTTTTTAAAGATATTTAACAGTGTCTGGTCTGACAGATAAAAGTCGATAGAAATTTGATTATCATCCATAAGCAGTTTATTTGAAAGCGATTAACATTACTTGAAATTACTTTTAGATATTCATTTGAGGTTTATGATTTAAATTTGTTATGAAGCATCTGAGAATAATTTATTATTAACTTGGCATTTTATATCCAGATTATTAAATAATTATTCACCGGGGAGATAATAATTAAATATTACGAATTATGAAGAAAAATGTATCGCGGAGAGACTTTATTGGTAAAACAGCCGCCGGATTAGCTGGTGTTGCTGTAGCCTCAAGTGCTTCTTCTATGAGTGCCGCTTCCTATTCGAAGATAATCGGTGCTAACGATCGTATAAATATTGGATTTCTTGGTTGTGGTGGTCGTAGCAGGGGGCATCAATCTATGGTTAAAGCGTCAGAGAAAGATAAAAACCTTGCTGTAGTAGCTGTTTGTGATATATGGACACTCAATAAGGAAAAAGCAGCAGCAAATCTTAAGAAGTTATTCGGGACTGATGTGAAACAGTTCAAATATTCCGAAGAGATGCTCAAGATGCCTGAAATTGATGGTGTGATGATAGGTACCGGAGATTTTCAGCATGCTAAGCTTCTTGCTGAAGTTGTTGCAGCAGGGAAAGATTGTTATTGTGAAAAACCGATGGCTACAGATGTTGACGATGCAAAGCTTGCCAGGAAAGCATCTTTGGCATCCAAACAGGTTGTACAGTTAGGTTCTCAATGGTTGAGCGATCCGATGCAGATTAAGGTGCGGGAAATTGTACGTTCGGGTAAGCTTGGTCAGATCACCAAGATAGAACAGGTATGGAATGATAATAATCCCCGCTGGCATGTTCCAACTGATCCGGATGTAGCTGCAATCAGGGAAGAAGATACCGACTGGAACAGGTGGCTGCTGGGCAAACCCTATGTGCCGTTCGATCCATGGAAGTATTTTGAATTCAGGATCTTCCGTGATTATTCCGGAGGGATAACCTCACAGTGGATGAGCCATGGTTCAGGGCTGGTACATTTTTATACAGATACAGCTATTCCTGATTCGATGGTAGCGAATGGAGGAATATTTGGCTGGCCCGATATCCGTCAGAATCCTGATACATTCCAGGCACTTGCCACCTATGCTGATGCAAAATTTTTACATTCATATACTTCAAACTATGCAAGCATGTTTGGAGATTATACCTGTATCCGCGGAAAAGATGGAACGCTCTTTGCACATGGAGGTGAAGGAAGTGCCCGCTGGTTTTTCATTCCGGAACATCAACATTTGCCGGGAGGATTCGATTTTTATTCAGGGATGAAAGCGACAATAGAGAGCGGGAAAGCTGAAATTGTTACTACACAGGAATATGATATGAAACTTGGACCGGTAAACCTGAGCGATAACATGCCTTATCACCTCAATAACTGGATCGATTGTATGAGAAGCAGGAATTTATCACCTAATGGTAATATCCATACAGGTTTCTGGCATTCGATAGCCAGCATTATGGCTACACAGGCTTACCGCGAAGGTAAGAAACTTTACTGGGATCGCACAAAAGAAGAAATAGTTGACCATCCTGTTATATAATAGTAAGAATTTTAAAATACTTTAATATGGAGAAGAGAAGAGATTTTATTAAGAAAAGCTTACTGGGATCTGCTGGTATTGCTATTGGCGGTATTGGCTTTAATCCAAAATCTTATGCTTCAATTATCGGCGCCAATGAACGTATTAATGTTGCAGTTATTGGCTGCGGAGGAAGAGGCGGCTCTCATGTAAACAGTTTTTGTGAGCTTAAGGAAAACAAGAATGTCTTACTAAAGACTGTTTGCGATGCCGATGAACTGAGAATGGCTGAAAAAGCAAAAACAGTTGAACAAAAGATTGGAGTAAAACCATTATCTGAATGGGATATGCGTAAAATATTTGACGACAAGGATATTCACGCAGTCTCATTTGCCACACCTAACCATTGGCATGCCTTGGGAACTATTTGGGCTTGCCAGGCGGGAAAGAATGTATATGTCGAAAAACCAGCCTGCCATAATGTTCTTGAAGGACAAAAAATGCTGGAGGCATCAAGAAAATACAATGTGCGTGTACAGGTAGGATCACAAAACCGTTCAATCATCAATATCATGGAAGCAATCAAGTTTCTTCATGATGGCGGTATCGGCGATGTTTTTATGGCCCGCGGATTGTGCTACAAACCACGTGACTCATTTGGAATTGCTAATGACAGTGAACCCCCTGCCACACTTCACTACGACATCTGGCTGGGACCTGCTACATGGCGGCCATATAATGAAAAACATGGTCATTACAACTGGCATTGGTTCTGGGATACCGGGAATGGTGATACTGGTAATCAGGGTGTTAACGAGCTTGAAATCCTGCGTTGGGGATTGAACAAAAATGAACTTCCGGTTTCAATTTTTTCAGATGGCGGTGTTTTTGGGATTAATCCTAAAGAATGTGCACAACAAACACCTAATACTCAGTCGTGTATATTCAAATACAGTGATGGGAAGATACTTGAATTTGAGACCCGTGGCAGATTTACCAACTCCGAAACCAGTCTTGATATAAAAATCGGACATATGTTCTATGGTACCGACGGTTATATGGAACTAGCTGCAGGAACAGGTTTATGGAAAGCTTTCCGTCAGCGTGAGAAAGAACCTTTCAGAGCTTCAGATGACGACAAGAGTAAGCAGAGCGGTTCCGGCGAGGTAAGTCATTTCGGAAATTTCCTCGATGCCATTCGTTCCGGTAAAAACGAAACCCTTCATTGCGACATTAATGATGGCTATTATTCATCTGCCCTTCCAGCATTGGCAAATATATCGTACCGACTGGGCCGCGGATTAAAATTTAATAATGCTTCCAGAAAGTTTGTGAACGATCCTGAAGCAGACACAATGTTGACAAGAATATACCGTAAACCTTATATAGTTCCTGATACAGTATAAATACATTGTGTTTAATTTTTTTAAAAAAAGTAAGGGATTCCTGGCTTATCTTTTTCAGGAGTTCCTTATTTTGCATGTTTAATTTACTAGTTTCTAATCAAATACTATACCTATGAAAAACCTGTTATTATCTTTAATATTACTTATTTCCCTGTCATTTGCCCTTGATGGTCAGAAAGCACCAACAGGCAATCCTAAGGATTTTAAAGTAAAAACTTGCCTCCATTCAGTTAGTTATAGCGGGATATGGCGTGGCCAGGCTCTGCTCACAGTCGATGAATTCCTGGTAAAAGCTAAGGAACTTGGATTTGATGGAGTCATGCTTGGAGCAAAACGCCCGCATGTTTCTCTTATTGATTATGATGATGCTGCCCGTAAAAAACTTCGTGCAAGGATCAAGGAACTGGGCCTCGAATTAGTATGTATTGCAGGTTATAATGATTTTACAGCAGGGATTGATAAAACAGGAGTCCCGAATGTTGAGATACAGGCAATTTATATCGGCGAACTTGCCAGACTTGCGCGTGATCTGGGAACCAATATGGTGCGGATATACACAGGATACGAACGCCCGGATGTTCCATGGGACAAGCAATATGCAATGGTTGTTGAAGGTTTGCAAATGGCGGGGAAAATTGCTGCCGGTTATGGTGTCACACTTGTTGTTCAGAACCATCATGATATAGCTGTAAATCATGTAACTATGAAATGGCTGCTGGATGAGGTTAACCTGCCAAATGTAAAGGCTGCTTTCGATTGCTGGTCTCCAACTTTACAGGGTTTATCATCTGAAGAAATGAAGGAAGCAATCTATATGATGAAGCCTTACATTTATCATACCACCGTAGCTGATTACGAAAAGCTTCCAAGGTTTAAATATGAAAGCCTGAATACCAACTATGTCTCTTTATTATCTCAGTTACGGGCTGTTTCTGTAGGTGAGGGTTTTCTGGATTATAAAACTTTTATTAGCACTCTTAAAGAGATTGGATATCAGGGTTATATCACTTATGAGATGTGTGAAGTGCTAAGAGGAGGCGGCTCTGTTGAAAATCTTGACAAGACTGCTAAAGCTTTCCTCGACTATGTGAAACAATTTAATTAATCACAGTTAGTTCTCGTCATATTTCGGAACAAATTTATTCAGAATGACTAAAAGAAGAGATTTCATCAGGAAAAGTATACTTGGATCTGCAGGTGTAGCTATCGGAGGTATTGGTTTTAATGCTAAGTCTTATGCTTCCATAATCGGAGCAAATGAACGCATTAACATCGCAGTTATCGGAATCAGAGGACAGGGCACAGCTCATATCGATGCCTATTGTTCTATGAAAAAAGGCAAGAATGTCTGGTTGACAACACTCTGCGATGTTGATGAACAGTTTTATGCTGACAGGGCAAAGACTGTCCAGGAGAAAACCGGAATAGTTCCGGTTACAGAGTGGGATATGCATAAGGTATTTGATAACAAAGACATTCATGCTGTATCCATGGCAATTCCAAATCACTGGCATGCACTGGCAACTATCTGGGCATGTCAGGCCGGAAAACATGTCTATATTGAAAAGCCGGCCAGTCATAATATCTTTGAGGGACGAAAAATGGTTGAAGCCAGTCGTAAGTATAATGTAAGAGTTCAGACCGGATTCAATAACCGTTCATCATCAAATGTCATTGATGCTATTAAGTTCCTGCATGATGGAGGAATTGGTGAGGTCTATATGGCACGCGGACTTTGTATTAAACCACGCGATTCTTTCGGTATTGCAAAAAACAGTACACCTCCTGCTACACTGCATTACGAACGATGGCTGGGACCTGCTCAATGGCGGGAATACAATGAAAAGAGAAGTCACTATAACTGGCATTGGTTCTGGGATACCGGTAATGGTGATACAGGAAACCAGGGCCCTCATCAATTCGATATCG
>Ga0209575_10000993_pt1 | contig 13047 bp, 10 predicted proteins | sample Medcelwee11metaG_FD_187172 | JGI IMG/M metagenome (GOLD analysis project Ga0209575, IMG submission 187172) | Freshwater pond sediment microbial communities from the University of Edinburgh, under environmental carbon perturbations - Medium... | ecosystem: Environmental > Aquatic > Freshwater >...
CATATCTCCGGGGATACACTTTTTCTCGACGAATTCTCAACAATCCCTGAAGGGAAAAAATGGTCTCTTGATTATGTAGGTGTTACAGTTCATGTTCCTGAAAAAACCATTATCAAGATGGACAAAACCACAGAAAGTCATTTTTTTGATAATGAGAAGGAAAAAAATTACTTAAATGAAAAAGATTAATATTATTCTTCTTTCAATATTCCTTCTGTTAACTCTTACGATCATTGCAGGACTCATAATAAAGAACCGGGTTCAAACCCAGGTAAGGGAACTCTTCAATCTTAACAAAACGCTTCAGGAAGAAGGCTATTACATGGCCGAGTTTGAGTTTAAGATGCTGGGGAGTGCCTATTACCTGGATAAAGGATTCTATTTAAAAGCCCTGTCGCAATTATCAGGATACCATAAACAGCTTCAAAACAGAAAAAATTTAATTCAAATACCCGGTTTCAGAAGTAAGCAGGAAGAATTGGAATTTTATCTAAATCTTCAAAATCCACGAACAGGCGCATTTATGGATGATTCCTCTCCCTACTGCACTTATAATGACCCAACAGAAAATGTTATGGCTCATCTTGATGCATTGGCAAAAGAAACAGGAGTTCCTCTTAAACTTAAATACCCTTTGAAATATCTCGATGAAATAAACACTCCTGAGAAATTGAATGCCTTCCTTGATGATGTATCATATATTGGATGGATTGGCTCAAAGTTCCCTCAGACCTCTTATGTGTTTGCAAGAAGTCTGCTTAGTACTTATAATGATGAAGGTGTTATTGCCAAAAATGATTTATACACCTTCTCTCCTGAATATAAATCGGCTTTACTCAGCTGGTTTTACAATAACCAGGATAGTATAACAGGTTATTGGGGACCAAAATCAAGAAAAACCGGAAAACTATTGAAGCTGGATTTAACAAACACCTCTTCAATTATTAAGACATTTGTCGATAAAAACGGGAATAACATTCAGGAAGCCTTTCCGTTGAAATATGGTCATAAATTGCTTAAGACAACCCTTTTAGTATTAAGTGAGCCTGTTCCCGGAGATGATGAAACAGATGAATTGCATGAATGGAATCTGACAATGAGCAAAGGAATAAAGATGCTTTTGCGCTATTTGTGGAAAGATGCTTCAAGCGAAGAAAAACAAAAGGCAAAAACTATTATTGAAGATTATGTGAAAATTACATTTGAGAAATATTATATCCCAAAAGAAGGGGCTTTTAGTTACTATCCACTTGCAGAACATGCTTCCCTTGACGGAACCGGAGGTTTTATTTTTAATGATATAGGTGCTTATTCCTTCGACAAACAGGTAAAATTATGGGGGCACCCATCTGAAAATATTAAGGATCTTGGACAATTAAGTGTTTCTGAGATAAAAGAGGAAGATTATAATGTGATAACAAATGACCCTGAAATTAACTCATTGCGGATCTACCAAAAAACACCCGACAATGAGAATCTGACGGAAAATGTCTGTGCAATTGTTTATCCTCACAAAACAGCGGTATTGGATATTATGGAGCTTGTTCCGGAAATAAACAGATGGTTGGATTCACTGTCCCTTTCATTTGGCAACTGGTCTTCAAGAGAAGAGATAATTAAAGAATATGCCTCAATAAATATAGTTAAGCCCTTGATTTTTAAAGATACTTCGACAACTGATAGTATCAATAATTTATTTATGAAAGAACCTGAATTATATATTCTGGGATTTGACCTGCTTCAGATCCCCAGGTACAAAATTGTATTTAAGTATAATCCCGAAAAATAGAGTATAACAGCGCATAACTTCCTGGTTTTTCATTCCTGTATTTTCATTGAAATCCGGTACCATCAATCTGGTACCGGATTATTTTTAATCGTTAATGTTTTGTTAATCTTTAATATATATTGAAATAAAATAAATCCATTATTTAATTTCGTATGTACATAACCAACCAGCCATGAAAAAAATTGCTTTCATTTTTCTTTACCTGATTATTGCCCTTCGTTCCTCCGGTCAGGAAACTAATGTACCAGATACTTTGCGAGAGAATGCTGTTAATGTTTACATGGAATCCACAGATTATATAAGAAATGAGATCCCGTATGTGAATTATGTCAGGGATATCAAGGACGCCGGAGTATATATTATTTCTACTCAGGAACATACAGGTTCGGGAGGCATTGAGTATACTTATTTTTTTGTCGGCCAGAATGAAAATGAGGGAATGTCTGATACTCTCAGTTTTAATGCAGGGCCTGATGAGACTTCAGACGAAATAAGGCAGAAATCGGTAAGTATTTTAAAAATGGGATTAACCAGGTATGTTGCTAAAACCCCATTATCGGAATATCTGAAAATTACATTCACGGAACCACTGAAATCAACGGTGACAACTGATAAATGGGATAGCTGGATATTCAAATCTTCAATATACGGTTATCTGCAGGGTGAAAAGACCTATAAATCCCAATACCTTTCAGGGAGCCTCAGTGCAAACAGGATCACAGAAAACTGGAAGATAAATATGAGCTCCAGTTACAGCCAGAGTGATTCAAAATATATTATTGATGATACAACAACAATTATAGGAACAAACAAATCAAAATCATTCAGAACAATGATAGTCAAAAGCCTGAATGATCACTGGTCAGCCGGAGGGAATTTAAGGCTTGGCTCATCCACATATAGCAATGAGCAGTTATATATGGTAATTATGCCGGGAATAGAGTATGATCTCTTCCCATATTCGGAATCGACCCGGCGGCAACTCCGGATTTTATATTCTGCAGGATTTATTTACGAGGATTATACAGATACCACAATCTATAATAAAATGAAAGATGTGCTCTGGAGCCATTCGTTGACCGCAGCATACAAGGTAGTACAAAAATGGGGGAGTATTGATTTTGGCCTTGGCTACAGCAATTACCTGCACGACTGGTCAAAAAACAATTTGTCTGGGTCTTTAGCCCTTGAACTGCGCATTGCTAAAGGATTGTCAATCACTCTGTATGGAAGCGCTTCAGCAATCCATGATCAGCTCAGCCTTGTCAAGGAGGACGTCCCGGTTGAGCAGATACTTCTTCAGAGAAAACAGCTTGCCACTCAATTCCAGTATTTTACAAGCTTTGGATTCACATACACTTTTGGTTCTATATACAACAATGTTGTTAATCCGCGTTTTGGAAACAGCGGAGGAGGAGGCATATCGATTTCTATTTCTGAATGAAATCTCCATACTTAGTTTTTATCTGATATAAACAAATCAGGTTTTATTCACCGGGAATAATTTGTATTTTGCAGAAAAATTCCGGGATGATTGATTTTAATGCTTTCCACAAAATTACTTACGGACTTTTTATTGTCAGTTCAGGTGATAGAATGAAAGGAAACGGTTTTATTTCAAATACAGTATTCCAGGTAACCTCAGACCCTCCCAAATTTGCAGTTTGTTGCAATAAAGACAATTACACTTCAGGGTTAATAAAAAATTCAGGCGTTTTTTCAGTATCAGTCCTTGAACAGGAAACTGCTCCGGATATTCTTGGGCGGTTCGGCTTTAGGAGCGGCAGAGACTTTAATAAACTAGAAGGTATGTCAATAAGATACGGGCAGACTGATGTCCCGATAATCCTGAATGCTTCAATTGCATTTCTTGAATGCAAGGTAACCCAGACTGTAGATACAGGAACTCATCTTATCTTTATTGGAGACCTTGTACAATCTGAAGTTCTCGACAAAACAAAAGAACCTCTTACTTACCTCTATTACAGGCAGGTGAAAAAAGGAACAGCACCTAAAAACGCACCTACATATATTGATAAATCCAAACTGGAAACTTCAAAAAATGTCGGTCAATTTAAAAAATACAAATGCGCAGCCTGCGGTTATATTTATGATGAGGAGAAAGAGAATATTAGGTTCTCTGATCTCCCTGCTGACTGGCTATGCCCTGTTTGCGGATCTGAAAAATCAGATTTTATTGAAGTCTAACTATAAAAACAAAACTATGGCAAAATCGATTAAAGGCACAAAAACTGAACAAAACCTGCTAAAGTCATTTGCAGGAGAATCACAGGCACGTACCCGTTATGATTATTTTGCAAGTGCTGCAAGAAAAGAGGGTTTCGAGCAAATCGCCAATATCTTCCAGGAAACAGCACTTCAGGAAAAAGAACACGCTAAAAGATTTTTTAAATTTTTTGAAGGCGGTATGGTTGAAATAACTGCAAGCTATCCTGCCGGGAAAATTGGAACCACTAAAGAGAACCTTAAGGCTGCTGCCGAGGGCGAACATGAAGAGTGGACTGATCTTTATCCCCATTTTGCAGAAGTTGCTCAGCAGGAAGGATTTCCTGAAATAGCTGTTGCATACAAAATGATCGCTAAAGTTGAAGCTGAACACGAAAAAAGGTACCTTAAACTGTTACAGAATGTCTCTGAAGATAAGGTCTTTATGAAAAATGGTAAGGTCTGGTGGAAATGTATCAACTGCGGGTATATTTATGAATCAGAAAAAGCTCTGGAAACCTGCCCTGCATGCCTTCATCCAAAGGCATTCATGCAGATTAAAGAAGAGAATTATTAGTATTGAAAAGAATGACTTATGAATACCAAAGTGCTTATCTGGTACGGGTTAAGTCTTATTTCACTTATAATAGCCCTGATAATGTTTTTCAGAGGACTTGATATTAAGGCACTGTTGTTTCTGCTTTTCGGAGTGGCAGCAGTGCTTTTTTTCAGGCAGGGTATTTCTGAGGCAAAGAAAAAATAATCAGCCGGAAGTCCTTTTCCTAAACTCCTTTGATCCTGGTCGTTGCGACAACTTTAATGAGGGCTTGCAGCGATTAGGAGGAGGTTTAATAATTATCCATCTATTATCTTAACTCTAACGGAATATATTCTCTTTTCCCATAAACATCTTTAAATGCCGGTCTGATGATTCTCTTCGCCGAGAAGGTCAGTTCTTCTATTCTGTGGGAACACCACCCTGATATCCTTGCCATCGCGAAAAGCGGAGTGTAAAGCTCCTTTGGAATGCCTATGCATGAATATACGAAGCCTGAATAAAAATCAACATTGATACAAACTACTTTTGCAGATTGTTCGCCCTTGAATTTTCGAAACACCTCAGGGGTTATCCTCTCAACCATTGCATAGAGTTCAAACTCATCTGCAAGGCCAGACTCAACGGCCAGGTCTCTGGCTTTTTCTTTCAGGAGGATTGCCCTCGGATCAGAGATTGTGTAAACAGCATGACCTATACCGTATATTATTCCAGTTCTGTCGTATGTCTCTTTCTTAAGAATCTTCAGAAGATAGGTTTCAACTTCAGCCTCATCTTTCCAGTTCCTGACATTCGCTTTTATGTCCTCCATCATATCCAGAACCTTAAGGTTGGCGCCTCCATGCAGCGGTCCTTTAAGGGAACCTATTGCCGAAGTTACAGCTGAATAAATATCTGTCTCAGTAGAACTTGTGACACGCATAGTAAAAGTCGAATTATTCCCTCCACCATGTTCTGCATGAAGGACCAGTGACAGGTCGATCAAATCAGCCTGCAGACGGGAATAAGAACCTTCCCCTTTTATAAGACGCAAAAAATTTTCCGCGGTCGTCAGATCTTCATCCGTGTGCCTGATTGACAATGTTTTTCCCTGGTATGCATGCCTCAGAGCCTGGTAGGAATATGCAATAATTGATGGAAATTTTGCAATGAGGTTCAAAGACTGTTTTATCATATTATTTAATGAAATGTCATCAGCTTTATTATCGAGAGTATAAAGACCCAGAACGGACCTGGCAAGCATATTAAGAACATCTTTCCCCTTCATCGAAAGTATCATATCTTTTACAAAATGGTCAGGCAATGCTCTCAGTGAAGCCAAATGACATGTGAACTCCTTTAATTCATTCTTTTCCGGCAGCCTGCCTGTAAGCAGCAGGAAAACAGTCTCATCGAATCCATGTCTGTTCTCATTCTGAAAGCCGTGAGTAATATCGCCGATATCAATGCCCCGGTACAGAAGCCTGCCGGGAACGGCAACCACTTTGCCGTCCTCCTTTTTATAACCTACCACATCCCCGATATTGGTAAGACCTACAAGTACACCAGTACGGTCACTGTTTCTAAGGCCTCGTTTCACATCGAATTTTTCAAATAGCTCATTATCGATCTTACACGCTTCCCGTACTGAACCTTCGAGTTTTAAAAAGAATTCTTCATCTTTCATCTTAAAAAGTTTTAATCTATCAGGTTACATATTCTTTATTACAGCATCCGCGAATCCGGATGTGCTGACTAATGTTGCCTCTTCCATCAGGCGATGAAAATCGTATGTTACTTTTTTCTGCAATATTGTTTTTCCCAAAGCGCTGTAAATGAGATCGGCCGCCTTCCCCCAACCTATATATTCAAGCATCAGGGCACCTGAAAGAACTACGGACCCCGGATTCACTTTATCAAGGCCGGCATATTTAGGTGCTGTACCATGGGTTGCTTCAAAAATTGCATGTCCGGTATCAAAATTAATATTTGCGCCGGGGGCAATCCCGATACCACCTACAATAGCAGCAAGGGCATCAGAAATATAATCTCCGTTAAGATTAAGTGTTGCGATCACTGAATATTCAGATGGCCTTGTCAGAATCTGCTGAAGAAATGCATCGGCGATGACATCCTTGATAATGACTTTACCTCCGGTGGATGCCTGTGCCAATATTTCATTAGCAGTTTCCTCTCCTTTTTCTTCTGCGATTTTCTTATGTTGCTGCCAGGTAAAAACCTTATCTCCGAATTCTCTTACAGCAAGTGCGTATCCCCATTTCATGAATGCACCCTCGGTATACTTCATAATGTTACCCTTGTGAACAAGTGTCACCGATGGAAGATCCTTTTCTATTGCAAATTTTATTGCCTGCCTGACAAGTCTTTCAGTACCTTCAAGTGAAACCGGTTTTATACCAATAGATGAGGTTTCCGGGAAACGGATCTTTTTAACACCCATCTCATCTATCAGGAATCTCTTAAGTTTTTCAGTGTCAGGATTACCATACATATATTCGATACCTGCATAAATGTCTTCAGTATTTTCCCTGAAAATATGCATGTTTACGAGTTCCGGTTTCCTAACCGGACTCGGCACTCCTTTAAAATATCTTACCGGTCTATAGCATGTATAGAGGTCAAGCTCCTGGCGGAGTGCAACATTTAGCGATCGCATTCCCTCTCCGATTGGAGTTGTCAGAGGTCCCTTAATACCTACCAGATAATGTCTGAAGGTTTCAAGGGTTTCTGCCGGCATCCAGTTCCCGGTAAGAGCAAATGCTTTCTCTCCTGCAAGTACCTCTTTCCATGCGATCTTTCTTTTGCCGGGAAAAGCTCTCTCTACTGCAGCATCAATTATCCGGACTGAAGCATTCCAGATATCCGGTCCTGTCCCGTCTCCTTCGATAAACGGTATTACAGGGTTATCTGGCACCACCAGCTTCCCGTTAATAAATTTTATTGTTTCAGACATCTTTCAGTTTTTTTCTAATCAGATTCAACGCACTTCCTGCTTTGAACCATTCTATTTGAGCATCATTATAAGAATGGTTAACGGCAAATTTATCTTTGGTACTGTCCTGGTGAATTAAGATTACCGTCAACTGACGTCCCGGTGAAAATTCTTGTAATCCTGTAATATCAAACTTATCACTCTCCCTGATCTTGTCGTAATCATTTTTATCTGCAAATGTAAGGGTCAGTACACCTTGCTTTTTGAGATTCGTTTCATGGATCCTTGCAAACGATTTTACGATTATCGCTTTAACATTGAGAAATCTGGGCTCCATTGCAGCATGTTCGCGAGATGATCCCTCGCCGAAATTCTCTTCACCGGCCACCACGGACCCGATTCCCCTCTTCTTATAACCTACTGCAGTTGCAGGAACAGTATCATATTTTCTGGTAAGCTGGTTATAAACCTTGTCGGAGGTATTATTGAAAAAATTGATAGCTCCGGTCATATAATTCTGAGAGATATTTTCAAGATGTCCTCTGTATTTCAGCCATTTTCCTGCCATGGAAATATGGTCGGTAGTACATTTGCCCTTTGCTTTTATCAATAAAGGGATGCCGGTGATATCTTTCCCATCCCACTCATGGAACGGTCTGAGAAGTTGAAGTCTGTCCGATTGTGGATCGATTACAATTTCCCCGGCACGCTTTTTTACTTTTGTTTTTCCCGTCGGTTCTGCTTGTTTACCGAAGCCTTCAGGAGGAAGATCAAATCCTCTGGGTTCGACAAGATTCACCTTTTTCCCATCTGCATTTACAAGTGAATCGGTCAGAGGATTGAATGTAAGTTTTCCTGCAATAGTAATTGCCGCAACTATTTCCGGAGAAGCAACAAAAGCGTATGTATTCGGATTCCCGTCTGTTCGCTTTGAAAAATTCCTGTTGAAGGAGTGTATAACGGTATTGACAGGCTGATTTTCAGAACCGTCCCTGGTCCATTGACCTATGCACGGCCCGCAGGCATTTGCATAAATTTCACCTCCTATCTTCCTGAAAAGCTCAAGAAATCCGTCTCTTTCGGCAACCCGTCGGATTTGTTCCGATCCCGGATTAATTTTAAATTCAGATTTTGCTTTTATCCTGTTTTCAAGAGCATATTTCACTACAGCAGCAGCACGGGAAATGTCTTCATATGATGAGTTTGTACACGATCCGATAAGTCCGGTGGAAACATCTTCCGGCCATCCGTTCTTCCTGACTTCTTCTTTCATCAATGAAAGCGGGGTTGCCAGATCAGGAGTGAAAGGACCGTTAATATAGGGTTCAATTTCTGACAGATTGATCTCGATGTAATTATCAAAGTAATTCGAAGGATCGGCAGTAACCTCCGGGTCAGCAACCAGATGTTCCTTCAAGTCAGAAATCAGTCCTGCAATAGTTTTTCTTCCTGTTGCAGCAAGAAATTTTACCATTGAAGCATCTAATCCAAAGATCGAACAGGTAGCTCCCGTCTCAGCTCCCATATTACAAATTGTTGCCTTCCCGGTTGCAGAAATCGATTCTGCACCCTCTCCGAAATATTCAATTATAGAGCCTGTGCCTCCTTTTACTGAGAGCATTCCGGTGATCTTCAATATAACATCTTTTGCTGAAACCCATCCGCTGAGCTTCCCGGTGAGCTTTATACCAATTATTTTCGGAAATTTCAGTTCCCATTCCATTCCTGCCATAACATCCACGGCATCAGCTCCGCCCACACCGATAGCAATCATTCCAAGACCTCCTGCTGTTGGTGTATGAGAATCTGTTCCTATCAACATGCCTCCGGGGAAAGTATAATTCTCAAGTACAATCTGGTGAATGATCCCCGATCCGGGCTTCCAGAAATCGATTCCGTACCTTTCAGAAACAGAACTCAGAAAATCATAAACCTCATGGTTCGATTTAATTGCATTCTTCAGATCTGACACAGCACCTGATCTGGCATTTATAAGGTGATCGCAATGAACAGATGCAGGAACTGCTGAAGATTCTTTATCAGCCATCATGAATTGAAGAAGGGCCATTTGTGCAGTGGCATCCTGCATAGCTACCCTGTCGGGTTTAAAACCTGCATAATCAATGCCTCTGATGTACACATTATTACTCTTCGGGTTAAAAAGGTGACTGTAAAGTATCTTCTCACTTAGGGTAAGAGGATGGCCGACACTTTTCCTGACCTGCACTATCCTGGCTGGCAATTCGCTGTAATATTTCCTGATCATTTCCTCTCCAGGATTCATAATGAATTATTATTAAATATCTTAATATCAAGGTCTTGTTTGACCATCTCCTCTGATTATCCACTTATATGTTGTCATCTCCCGCAGAGACATTGGTCCCCGGGCATGAAGTTTCTGCGTTGATATTCCTATCTCGGCACCAAGACCAAATTCCGCTCCGTCAGTAAAAGCAGTTGATGCATTTGTATAGACTGCTGCCGCATCGACACTCCTGCAGAACTCATCAAGTCTTCCTTTATCTTCCGAAATTATAGCTTCACTATGTTTTGAACTGTGTTTTGCAATATGTTCAAGTGCCTCATTAAAAGTAACTGCTGTCTTTATTGCCATTTTATAAGACAGAAATTCTGTACCGAAAGAATCCAAAGTTGCCCTTTTCAGAAGCCTGTCAGGATATTTTCCTTTCAGCGCGGCAAAAGCCTTTTCGTCAGCATAAATTATAACATCTGATGAGGAACAAAGTTCAACCAGGATTCCAAGATCCTTCAGCCTGGTTTCATGAACCACCAGGCAGTCGAGTGCATTGCAGACGCTCACTCTCCTGGTTTTTGCATTATTTATAATTTTCGCCCCCTTTTCAGCATCTCCAAACTCATCAAAATAAGTATGACAAATGCCGGCCCCTGTTTCGATAACAGGTACAGTGGCATTCTCCCTGACAAAATCAATAAGTTTCTGACTTCCCCGTGGAATTACCAGATCGACAAATCCCCGTGCATTCAAAAGTTGAAACGCTTCATCCCTGCCATGGGGAAGAAGAGAGATTACATCCTGGCTGACACCACATTTTTTAAGAGTGCTTTTTATTATGTCTACTATCGCAGTGTTTGAATTAATCGCATCGCTACCACCTTTAAGAATGCAAACATTGCCCGATTTCAGGCATAGTGAAAAAACATCAAATGTTACATTTGGACGTGCTTCGTATATGATTCCTATTACTCCAAAAGGGACACTTTCACGTGTAATTATCAGGCCATCTGTTCTTTTGTTTTCCGATATTATCTTTCCTAAAGGAGAAGGCAGCATTGCCACATTCCGAATATCCTGTGAAATAGCTTTAATCCTTGCCGAAGTTAGCTGAAGACGGTCGAACCTTGGATCAGAACTATCCATTAAAGCCAAATCCTTTGCATTTTCAGCAATAATATAAGAAGAGAGGTTTTCTGCTTCGTCAGCCAGAAGAAGAAGCACCTTCTTTATGGTAACTTCATCCAGGCTGTTAATTTCCCGGCTGGCTTTCTGCGAGTTTATAAATATTTGAGTACATTTCATTGTTTCCGCTCTTTATTCGCTCCCTTCCCCCTGATTGGAAGTCTCCGGGCCCCACTACCGGAAACCTGCCTGCCACCAGGGGACTACGTGTTGTTTATCAGGGGATCAGCTTTTCTCATCAATAACCAGGTAATGATAATGTATAAGAGGTTTTTTATGCTTTTCTCCCATGTATTGTTCTGCTTTTTTCGAATCGTACTGAGATTTACCCAGCCCTACCTGTTGACCCTTTTCATCAAAAATTCTGACTATATCACCACTTTTAAATGAACCTTCAACTTTACTGACTCCGATTAACAAAAGACTTGTTGCCTTTTCTCCCAGAAGAGCCTCTTTTGCACCCTTGTTAACATAAACAATCCCTTTGGCAAAAGTATCGGAATTGGCAACCCACTTTTTCACACTGGTCTTTCTGGCACTGGAAGCCGGGAAATGCGTGCATGGAACATCCTTTCCCCTGATAATATCCAGGATCACTGAATCCCTCATTCCGTTGGCAATATAAACATTGATTCCTTCGGAAGATATCTTTCTTGCAATTGAGTATTTGGTTAGCATACCCCCTCTTCCAAATCCTGATCGCGTAGCTGAAATATATTTCTCCGGCTCCTCTGATTCACTATTAATAACTTTTATCAGCTCCGATCCGGTTTCACCCGGAATTCCTGTAAAAACACCATCGACATTTGATAATATTATGAGCGTCCCGCAGTCCATCATTGAAGAGATAAGCCCTGACAACTCATCATTATCAGTGAACATCAGTTCAATAATGGAGATAGCATCATTTTCATTTACAATAGGCAACACCTTATTTTCAAGCATTGCAGTGATGCAGTTTTTCATGTTAAGGTAATGGAGCCTGTCCATAAAACTCTCTTTTGTCGCCAGAAGCTGTCCTGCCGGAATTCCGTATTTTCCAAACAGAAACTGGTAATTCGACATCAGCTTAACCTGTCCTATTGCTGCCCATATCTGTTTTGAAGATATATCGCTTGTCCTTTTCGTGGGAGCAAGATCGTTTCTCCCTGCCGCAACTGCTCCCGATGAAATGAGTATCACCTCAATACCCTGCTTGGTGAGAATTGCAATCTCCTCAACAAGACGAAGCATCCTTCCTGTATTCAGGGAACCGTCATTCCGGGTAATGACATTACTGCCAATCTTTATGGCAACCCTCTTGAATTTCTGGTTTATGTTTTTCAATTTATTACTATTCTCGCCCATCTTTAAGTAAAATGTTGCAAAAATAAGAGTATTTATGAATATATTAAAGTTATTTGGCAATATTTCGTTGTTTTTTTAAGTTGCCGACGGACGTCTTTTATAATATCTTTGATCTTTATATTGCTGATATTCTGCTTATTATCCAAACAGAACCGGGAAATACACATATTTTTTTTTAAATTATTAACTTGCAAATCGCTTTTTTGGTAAACCGGATATTAACAATATGGGCTGTAGGTTGTTTCACTAACAAAATGGCATTCTGAAGGTGGATTTATTCTCAAATAATATGATAACAGAGATCCTGATTTTTATATTCATTGCACTGCTTTTGGGATATATTGTTTTTCTGCATATTCAACTTGCAAAAAAGAACATTTTCATTGAGTCGACTGTGAACCGTCTTTCAGGAATTGAGAAGAACTGGAGTGCTGAAGAGATGATGAGATTTCTACATGAAATCAGAAAGATAAGTCATTACAGTTCATTTTTCACTGATAAACTTTTTGAAGATAAACCTCTCGGTTTTCTTCTTGAAAATCATAAAAATTCAAAAATATATATCCATTATACAAAAGAAGAAGGCGATGCAATAAATATTCTCAAAGAAGGCTTTATGTTTGCCGATTCATTTTACAAGACAGCTTTACCTGTATCCGACGACAGGCTTGATCTGCTTATTAAACATAATGGAAGAAAATCATTTGGTGATTACACTATAATCCTCTGTATGGCCGACAGAATTTTTAATTACTATT
>Ga0209575_10000996_pt1 | contig 12994 bp, 11 predicted proteins | sample Medcelwee11metaG_FD_187172 | JGI IMG/M metagenome (GOLD analysis project Ga0209575, IMG submission 187172) | Freshwater pond sediment microbial communities from the University of Edinburgh, under environmental carbon perturbations - Medium... | ecosystem: Environmental > Aquatic > Freshwater >...
CGGAGTTCTTCTGCATGAACGCCGCGGCAGCCCTCTACATCTCCGGAATGGCCGCCAGCTACCGCGAAGGCGCACAGATGGCGCGGGAAGCCCTCGAAACGGGCGCGGCCTGGGAGAAATTGGAGGCGATGCGCGAGTATCAGGGAATCGGCGCTGTCACGGAATGCCTCTGACCATTCCGCGCTGAAACCGGAGAGACGCGAAAACCGGGCGAGATGGGTGAACAATCTGACCTCTCCCGCCCGGCGCTTTCGACGCTTGTCTTCGCCGATAAGTACAAGCAGGATGAGGCGAATAAAAAGATAACGCCTTTAAAATAGCGCTCCGGAAACGTATATTTTTTCATTCACGACGCTTCGATAACCGAAGCGGGCTTGTCTGGCCGTTGCCGCACAATCGCGACTTTACGTTCTGGCAAATTATTTCCCGTTTTGGGATTGCCTTGTGTTTCCCGTTTGTCATCAACCTCAAACATCCCCTCCATGGAAACCAGCAAACTGCTCATCATCAGCACCATCGGGCCTGAAAATCCCGAAAAGGCTTCGCTTCCTTTCGTGCTCGCCACGGCTTCGCAAGCCCTCGATATCGAGGTCACCATGTTTCTTCAGTCCTCGGCGGTGGTGCTCGCAAAACAAGGCGAGGCTGGAAAGGTCAACGCTCCAGGGTTTCAGCCACTCAAGGAGATGCTCGACACTTTCCTCGAAATGGGCGGCAAGCTCTACCTCTGCTCACCCTGCCTCGCCCAGCGAAACATCGGGCAGGACGAACTGATCGAAAAAGCGCAAATCGGCGCAGCCGGAACGCTTGTCGTGTCGGTAATGGGCGCATCGCAGGTGGTGACGTACTGAGGGGAAAAAGGCAGGAGAAAACATAGGTCGTACAGGACTTATAAGACCTGTACGACCTATTGGCGAGATTTGGGAAAAAAAATCACGCCTGCTTGAGATTCATCGTCGGCTTTTTGAAGAGCGCGAAAAGCAGCCATTGGTGGGCGAAGAGCATCAGCTCGGAGTCGTCGCTCCTGATTATTTCGAGACGCTCCTCTTCGATGTCGAACACGTCGAGAAAGCGGCTCTCGAAGACAAAATCCCGGAAGGCGTCGAGGTCGTAGCTGGCCATGAAGAACATCTTCAGGCTCTTTTCATCGGGTTCGAGTTCCGGGCTGTAGAGCTTCTTGTTGAGAATCACCTCCATCCAGACGCGATTCTTGTCGTCATATTCGTCGATTCCCTGGTTTTTGCGCCACTCGCCAACCGTCCATTCGCGCTGTTCGCCGAATCCCTTGCAGTGCTCCTCCTTGATAAGGAAATAGAAATCGTCTCCGGCCTCTTCGTTCTTGTAGATGCCGAAGCCGAGCGGATAGTAGCGGCACGCCGCCGGACGGTCGCCATAGACCGTGCACCCCTCGGCGGCGACGAACCGGCACTTGCCTTCCTCGCCGAGCTTGAGCTTCAGGAAGGGCAGCTTCGACTCTTTCTGGATCACCGGCTCGGTGTACGCCGAAATGAATTCGGCGGACGATAGGCCGAGGCGGTTTTTCATCCGCAGAATATCGTAGGGGGTGAGCACGATATCCAGATTGCTGCAACAGGTGTTGAAGCATGAAAGGCCGCTGTGGCAGTTGAAGCTGAACTTGCTGTCGCCGGTGAGGCGGGTCTCTGCGTTGAGTTCTATGCCGAGTTTTTCGAGAATGTTCTCCATCGTCTTGCTTGTTTGTTCTACCGCCCGCCCCGTCCGGAAACAGGGAAAAACAGCGGAATGTTCGTGATAAACTGTTGCAGAAACTCTCCGGATGGGTTATCATGACTGGATTCCGGAACAGGAGCAGAACGCTCCCGCATCTTCGGAAAGCCCTCCAGGGTCGATGAACTTACCCAAATTTAGATTCAATCAGAAATAGCATGAAGATAACGGAAGCTCCCGAGTGCCCCCATTGCGGTACGAAAATGAAAAAATGCGAACCGCCGCCGATCAACTATGGGGATGGTTTGGGCTGGTGTACTCCTTACATGTACATCTGCTTCAACGACGAGTGCAAGCTCTACGTGAACGGCTGGGCTAACCTGAAAAACAACTACAACAAGACCGCCTCCTACCGCTGCATGTGTTATCCCGACAACGGCGTGTTCGACGCGATGTGCGTCTTCAGCCCCGACGGCATGACAGGCCAGATCATCGAAGAGTAAGCCCGCCGCCAGACAAAGCCTTCAAACAAACGGGGTCGCCTCTTCAACATGGCGACCCCTTTGCATTTCAACCTTCCTTCGCGCGGAAAAACCGCCTCGACGTTCATTACATTTCGACGTCCCGCTTCAGCATCTTGGTGTAGGTAATCGCCGCCGTCCGGTAAACGAAGTGGGCGAGCTTCGAGTACGGCAGGTAAACGATGATGTAGAACACCAGCACGAGGTGGATGAAGTAGGTGCCATAGGCCAGCGCCGCCGGGAAGTTCGTCACACGCATCACCTGGGCCAGGAAACCGCTCACGCCAACCATCAGCACGATACCGGCAAAGAGCCAGTCGAACGACGATGTGGTGGTCTCGACGCTCCGCTCTTTGAGGTGATTGGTGATCACCAGCACACCGCCAACCAGAAGCATGAGTGCGCTGGCGTTGGCGAACAGCTTGAAGACGATTTTGTAGGCCCAAGCCAAGGCTGCGGAACCTCCGAAAATCGCAAGCGAATGCTCGTCAACCGCGTAGGGCAGCTCCCAATGCAGGACGTACAGGTTGAACACCGCCCACCCGGTGGTGATCGCCAGGCCGATAAAGCCGTAGAAAACCAGCGCATGCGACACCGAACGATCCTTGTTTTCGTCGCATTTCCTGAACTTGGAGTGCGTCATGATCTCCTTGAGCGTCTCGATGAGACTCGGCATGAACTCGGCTTTCGGCGTCATCCCTGAAGCCTCGGTCATGTTCTTCCAGAAGCGCGAAATACTGACGGCGAACATGCCGACGGCCAGCGCCGAAAGCGGTACGAAGACGCCGTCGATGATTTCAACCGGGAAAAACTTCGAGAAAACCACTTTGCCCTCAGGGATGTGCAGGTGCCCGGTCACACCGAGAATGACCAGGAACAGCACGACCGGAATGAGCAGCGCCTGCCAGATGTTGTTCGGGTCGCCGACGAGTTTTCCCATGAACCTCGGGAAGGCGTTTTCCTGAATGACCGTTTTGCGCAAAATCGCGAGCACGTCGCCCGGCCTGGCGCCGCGCGGGCAGTATTTGGAGCAGTCGTTGCAGTTGTGGCAGAGCCAAATGTCGGAGCTTTTGAGCAGCTCGTCCTTCAGGCCCCATTGCGCCATGAGCATCTCCTTTCTCGGAAAGGGCTTGTCGTCAGGAGCCAACGGGCACACCACGGAGCAGGTCGCGCATTGATAGCACTTTTTCAATGTATCGGCACCGGCCTTTTGCAGCTCCCTGACGAACTTTACGTCCGGTGTAAATACAGTCTCTTGAGCCATAGAAAACCTCCAGAATTAACAGCGGTATGAACCGGGACAACAAGGACGCCGCTTGACTTCCGATCGCTCGGGAAGCGGCGTTGTCCTGTTGCCCGCAGTGGTTGATTTAGAATCCCTTGTACGGATTGTCACCTATATCTTCGATCTTCTTCGAGAACTCCGCGAGTATGCCCGGCAGCTTGTCCCACTCGTTGATGGCGAGTTGCACCTGCTCGACGCGCTCGGATTCGAGCATGAGTCTGTCGAGCGTCTCCTGAACCTTGCCGAGGCGTTCGTTGGCCATCTGGCTGCCCTTGACGTAGTGGCACTGGTAGTCGTCACCATATTTGCAACCAAGCAAGAGAATGCCGTCGATGCCGCGAGAGAGGGCGTCGGCGATCCACACCAGATTCAGGCCGCCCAGGCAGCGCAGCGGAATGAACCGGAAATTGGTGTTCATGGCGATCCGGTTCAGACCCACCATGTCGAAGGCCGGATAGGCGTCGTTTTCGCAGACAAAGCCCAGAACGAAGGTTCCCTCGTCGGGCACCTCGATAGACTTGATCATCGCGGAAATCATATCGACGCTGTAGTCCCTGAACGAGATGACCCGCTGCGGACAGGCGCCCATGCAAACGCCGCAACGGCGGCAGCGTGACGGGAAATCGAGCGGCGTACCGTCCGACTTTTCGTTGTACGCGCCAAACGGACATTCGACAGTGCAGCGGCGGCACTGGGTACAGCTCTCGAAGCGGATTTCCGGATAGGTTCTGTCCCAGGTTCTCGGATGCACCGCGCGCCCCTGCGCCGTCAGCTCCATGCACTGGATCGCCTTGAGGGCCGCGCCGGTGGCGTCGGCGGTTGCCTGCACGGCATCCATCGGATGACGCACCGCGCCGGCGGAGTAGATACCCGTTCTGCGCGTTTCGTAGGGGAAACAGATGAAGTGGGAGTCAGGAAAACCCCATTTGAGATGCGGCATTTCCGGACCCTGGCGGTACTTGAGGTTCAGGATGAGGCTCTCCGGTTCAAGCGCTTCGAGCACGCCGTCCGAGGTCTCTCTCTGGACCATTTTGCCAATATACTCCGGAGTCAGGTTGTTGACCGACATTTCATCAGGCACCATGCTCGACACCATGCCGGTAGCGAGCACGAGTATGTCGGCCTTTATTTTCATCTTCCTGCCGAGGAGCTGGTTATCGATCTCGACAACCAGGCTGCCGTCGGACTCCTCCTTGAGGCCAAGAATCTCGCCCTTGGTCAGGAAGATTCCTTCGTCGTCCTGGGCGCTCTTGTAGAAATTCTCGTACAGGCCGACGGTGCGCATATCCTTATAGACGATAAAGGCCCCGGCATCGGGATCCGATTCACGCACATATTTGGCCTGCTTGAGGGAAACGTTGCAGCAGACGGTCGAGCAGTAAGGCACATGATCCTTGTCGCGCTGACCGGCGCACTGGAGGAAAACGACATTTTTTGCCGGTTTGCCATCGGACGGGCGCGTCACCTTGCCGCCGGTTTTCGCGACGTTCTGCTCGAATTCGAGGTTGGTCACGACGTTGCGATGCTTGCCGTAGCCGAGATGGCCGAGTTTACTGGCGTTATAGGGCTTCCAGCCAGCGGCGAGCACGATTGAGCCGGCGTCAAAGGTTTCCTGCAAGCCGTTCCTGTCGATCGTCACCTTGTACTCACCAGGGCCGCCATCGATGGATGCGATGGTGGTGCCGGTGTGCACGGTAATGTTGCCATCCTTTTTGACCGCGTCGATCTTCACGCCGATGGTCGGCTGTTCGATCTCGGCGAACGGCGGTTTGGTCGGGAAAACGCGGTACATTTTTTTGGCCCAGCCGCCAAGCTCCTGCGCTTTTTCGACCAGCACCACCTTGTAGCCCGCCTGCGACGATTCGAGCGCCGCGGTCAGGCCGGTCACGCCGCCACCGACAACCAGCACGGTGCGGTTCACGTCGGCGAGCTTCGGTATCGGCACCTCGGATTTCTGCACCCTGGTGATGCCCATCCGCAGATAGTCGGCGGCCATCAACTGGGTGCCCTCCTTGTCCTCGCCTTTCGGGGCCGTCCAGACCACCTGCTCGCGCAGGTTGACCCTTTCGGTAACGTAAGTCAGCGGGTCGAAATTGAACACCTCGTTGTTCACTCTCTGCGAACATGCGGCGATGACGATCTTGTTGACCTCTCCGTTGTTGAGGTCATCCTTGATGATCTGCACGCCTTCGTTACTGCACAGGTTGGGATGCTGTTTGCAGACAGGAACCTTGAACTCTTTTTTGGCTACCGCTTCAAGTTCATCCACATTCAATGTCTCCCCGATCCCGCAGTCGGTACAGAGATATACTCCTATTTTTTTATCATCAGCCATGGTTTAACTCCTCACGAGACTTTGAATGCTTTTCAATGCCATGCCGGTCGCATCCTGAATGGATGTGGTTACATCGGACGGCCTCTTGGCCACGCCGGTCGAGTAGATTCCGGCGGACGATCCGCCGTTGATGAAGCCGTTCTCCTCGAAGCTCAACATGGAGTTGGTCTTGACGCAAGGCTCCATGCCGGTGGCGAGCACGGCCATGTCGGCGCGCTCATGGGTTTTACCGCCGCCCTCGACATCCTCGAATTCGACAATGACGCCGCCGGTGGATTTGTCTTCCTCGATCTTGGCGACCTTGCCCTTGACCAGTTTGACATTCTGGTCGGCCTGCACCTTGTTGAGGAACTCTTCATACTTGCCGGGCGCGCGAAGATCTATATAGGCGACAACCACCTGTGAATCCTTGACCTTTTCACGCACGTAGGTGGCCTGCTTGAGCGAAGCCATGCAGCAGATCGAGGAGCAGTAGTTGAGATGATTCTGGTCCCTCGATCCGGCGCACTGCACAAAGACCACCTTCTTGACCTCTTTGTTGTCCGAAGGTCTCAAGAGTTTGCCGCCCGTCGGGCCGTTCGGCGCGGCCAGGCGCTCCATCATCATGTTGGTGATGACGTTCTTGACGCGACCATAGCCGAGATTGTCCATCCTCGACGCATCGTAAGGATTCCAGCCGGTGGCATAGACGATGCTGCCGACCTTCATCTCGATGGTCTGCGGCTTCATGTTCAGATCTATGGCGTTGTATTTACACGCCTTGACGCACTTGTCGCAGGAGTTGTCCTTGCAGGCATTCCTGTCTATGACATATCTCATGGGATAGGACATCACATGCGGAAGATAGGCCGCCTTGGTCTTGTCCATCCCGAAATTGAATTCGTTTGACCGTTCCGCAGGGCAGGCCTCCGCGCAGGCGTTGCAGGCCGTGCACTTTTCGTTCACGAACCTCGGGCTGACCTTGAGCCTGACGCTGTAATTTCCTTCCTGACCGCTCACCGACTCGACTTCAGTCATGGTGTAAACGGTGATTTTCGGATTGGGTTTGATGCGTCTGAAGTTCATCTCCAGACCGCAGTACGGGGGACACAGTTTGGGGAAATACTTGTTGAGCTGCGCAGCCCTCCCGCCAAGGTAGGGGTTCTTCTCGACAAGCACGGTATTGTAACCGACCTCCGCAGCCTCGACTGCCGTGGTGATTCCGCTGATGCCGCCGCCAACAATTAAAATGGTTTCAACTGACATGATTTTCCTCTGCGGATAAACTCTCAAAAATCAACACTCCTGAAAAACAGGTAACAAACCAGTGTTTACTTACGAAATCCAGGCGCCAATAAAGCAATCCCCGAGGTTCGACCTCGGGGATATGCCTGAACGATAAACCGGTTAGTCCGGAATAACCTGAACGTAGTCCCTCTTGGAGAGAGTCCACTCTTTGCTGTCCCTGTCATACTTCGAGATGGTGAAGCACTTCCAGTTCTCGTCATCGACGTAGAAGTGATCAGCCCTGAAGTAGTAACCGGGGTAACGGCTGTCTTCCCGGAAGAGAATGTGACGTGCGTGGGCTTCGCCAGCCATCAGACGATGGTAGTTCTCCCAGGCGCGCATCAGCTCGTGCAGATCCTCGGCGGCCATCTTCTCGGCGTCCTCCTTGAGGAGCGACAGGTGCTCGAGACCTTTTTCGAGCATGGTCTTGCTGGTGGTGTACCAGGTGGCGACACCAGCGACATACTCGTCCATGATCTTCTGGAGACGGGCCTGGAACATTTTCGGCCTGATGTAATTCGGATTGACAAGCGGATCGGTGCTGTAATCCTTGTTCTTGGCGAAGGTCTCCATCGGAGCGTAGATCTCGGCGATCACTTCGTCAACGTCGCGGCCCAGTTCCGGCTTGTAGTCAGCATGGTCGAGGCAGTAGGCGGTCATGTTCTTGCCGGCGATACGGCCTTCGGCGTGTGAACCGGAAGAGAACTTGTGACCCGAAGCGCCAACGCCGTCACCCGCGGTGAACAGGCCATCGACGGTGGTCATCCTGTTGTAGCCCCAGCTCCATTCCGCCGGGATGCCTGCGATGTCGCCAGGGCCGCTGACCCAGATACCGGCGCAACCGGCGTGCGAGCCAAGCAGGTACGGCTCGGTCGGCATAAGCTCGGAAGGTGTCTTCTCCGGCTCGATGTTGTTACCGGCCCAGACAACAGCCTGACCGATGCACATGTCGAGGAAGTCTTCCCATGCCTCGGCTTCGAGGTGCTTAATCTGCTTGGGAGTCATGGTCTCGGCAAGCGCGGCCATCGCTTCGTGAGTCCTCATGAGGATCGGGCCTTTGCCGGCCTTCATGTCGATCATCATCATGTGGTTTCTCATGGCGGTGGTCAGCTTGTGCGGATCTTCGGCGTACTTGCCGAAATCCTTGTTGGCTGCCGCCAGGTTGGTTGCGCAGTAGTCCTCGCCAAGCGAGTTGGTTGCCTTGCACTTGAAGAACAGGAACCATGCGCCGACCGGGCCGTAGCCGTCCTTGAAGCGGGCGGGCACGAAACGGTTCTCCATGAGCACCAGTTCGCAACCGGCCTGGGCGGCGAGCGCGTAGGTGGTGCCGGCGTTCCAGATCGGGTACCATGCGCGGCCCTGACCTTCAGCGGTCGAGCGCGGACGATAGACGTTCACAGCGCCGCCGCAGGCGAGCAGCATGGTTTTGGCGGTGAAGACGTAGGCTTTGTGCTCACGGACACTGAAGCCGATCGCGCCAGCGACCTTGCTCGGATCGTTCTTGTCGTGGATGAGTTCGCTGATGAAGACACGCTCGAACAGGTTCTGCTCGACGCCGGTCTCTTTGCGGTTGTATTCGAGGGCTTTCTTGGCGGCCTCGGCGACAATGACCTTGTAGGATTCGCCGTTGATCATGATCTGCCACCTGCCGGAACGAACGGGCTTGCCACCTTCGGCGAGCTTCGGAGCCGGTTTCGAACCATCCATGGTCGAACCGTCTTCGTCGCGCTTCCATACCGGAAGACCCCACTCTTCGAAAAGATGAACCGAATTGTCAACGTGACGGCCAAGGTCATAGACGAGGTCCTCACGGATGATGCCCATGAGGTCAGTTCTTACGTATTTTACGTAATCAGCCGGATCGTTCTCGCCGCAATAGGTATTGATAGCGGAAAGACCCATGGCGACAGCACCGCTTCTGTCAGCGGCAGCCTTGTCAACCATTGTGATCTTCAGACCTTTCGGGGTAGCCCACTTGGCCGCTTCGTACGCCGCGCCGCAGCAAGCCATGCCGCCGCCGATCAGCAGAATATCCGTATCCACATAAACAACTTCGGGCTTCTTGCTAAACTTGAATTCGTTTTTTTCAACTCCCATGGATAATGCCTCCTTGAGTGATTTTTTTGCTTAGATGGTTGGATATTCAGTCATGTTGAAGAAGCCTGGCTTCTTGAGGTTCGCGTAATCGTGCTCAGGCTTGCCCGAATAGAGATCGATGGAGCCTTCGGAGGTGGTTCTGATCGGGAACTTGTAGCGCTTCAGAATACCGTTCCTGAACTTGATGGTCCACATGATGGCGTCGGTGCCCCTCAGCGGGATGACGTTGCCGCCCAGCGGCACGAAATCGGCGTATCCCCTGACCTCGATAGCCTGCTGCGGGCAGATCTTCACGCAGTTGTAGCACTCCCAGCACTGGTCGGGCTCCTGGTTCCAGGCCTTCATCCTTTCGACATCCAACTTCATCAGGTCGTTCGGACAGATGTACATACATGCTGTCCTTTCCTGCCCTTTGCAGCCGTCACATTTTTCTTTAATGACGAAACTTGGCATAATTTGTCCTCCTTTAACCGAAAATTTGCAGGCTGTGCCCGCGATTTACGAAGCCATTGGATATAAGTGAGATAAAAAAAACAGGGCATTCCGGTTTCCCGGAAAACCGTCATTTCCCGATCGCGTGGGAATGCATCTTGATGTCAACCTTCTCGGTAAGACCGGCATAGTAGCGCCTCAGAATCTCAAGCACCTCGGGACGGCTGAAGTGCTCGGGCACCTCTTCGCCTTCGGAGAGCATCTTCCGGAGCGCCGTTCCGCTCAGATTGAGTCTGTCGGCCGGTTCATGCGGGCAGGTTTTCATCGACGCCATGGCGTCACATTTGTAGCAGTAGAAGGTCCAGTCGATCTTCAGCGGCTTGGTTTCAAGCGCGTCGGCTGGAATCTGGTCGAAGATATGGTGTGCGTCGAAGGGGCCATAGTAGTCGCCGACGCCTGCGTGGTCGCGTCCGACGATCAGGTGGCTGCACCCGAAGTTCTGGCGGAAAAGCGCATGGAGCAACGCCTCCCTCGGACCGGCGTAGCGCATGTCGAGCGGATAGCCCGCCTGGATGGTGGTGCCCTTGACGAAGTAGTTTTCGGTCAGAACGTTGATGCAATCGCGCCTGACGTCTGCGGGAATATCGCCTGGCTTGAGTTTGCCGAGAAGCTGGTGGATGAGGACGCCATCGCAGATTTCGACGGCGATCTTGACGAGGTATTCGTGGGAGCGGTGCATTGGGTTGCGGGTCTGGAAGGCGGCAACCGTGCTCCAGCCGTTATCCTCGAACATTTTCCGGGTCTCTGCCGGAGTCATGTAGATGCCCTCGAACTCGGTCGGGAACGAACCTTCGCTGAAGACCTTGACCGGACCTGCGAGGTTGACGTCGCCCTGGCTCATGACCATCAATACGCCGGGGTGAGCCGGATCGTCGGTCTTGAACACTTCACGGCACTCGTGAGCCTTGTCGATGGAGTATTTCTCCTCGATCTTCATGCTGCCCATCAGTTCGCCGGATTCGTCATCGACGAGCGCCACCTCTTCGCCGATGGCGATAGAATCGGCCTCATCCTTCGAGGTCGAAAGGGTGATCGGAATCGGCCAGAAGGTGCCGTCAGCCATCGTGCACGTTTCGACGCTTCCTTTCCAGTCTGCATGGCCCATGAAGCCGGTGAGCGGAGTAAAGCCTCCGATACCGAGCATGATGAGGTCGCCTGTCTCTCTGGAAGAGAGTCTGACCTGCTTCATGGATTTGGCTCGCTCTTTTTCGCTGACCAGTTCGTCACCGGTCAACAGAAGCGGCTTTAAAACCTTTTCCTTGCCATGTGGATTGACTAACGCCATGAGACTCCTTTTTAATGTGAGTTATTGAGGATCATTCAAGTGAATGTCGTCGGGCGGCTGAAGCTTTGCCTGAAGAGGCGGCGAAAAAGAATATTCATGTTATTGAATCCCGATGGATTTACCAAACTCCGCAGCTAAAAAACGGCAGCCTGCATGAACATTCCGGTAGAGTGGCGCTTCCGGTTGTTGAGTATGTAATTATGCAAAATAATTTCCATAACCGGAAGCGCCACTTTCCTTTCCAGCCATTTTCCGAGCTCAGATGAAAAGCGAAATGTTGGCGTCCGCCGCATATTCAAGGAAAGAGGCCGCGCCGCCGTAATCGACGCCTTCGATGAATTCAGACTTGTCGAATCCGAACACATCCATCGTCATCTGGCAGGCGATGAACCTGACGCCCGCCTCGATGCACATCTCGCGAAGCTGCTCGATGGTCGCCACGCCCTTTTTCTTGAAGGTCTCCTTCATCAGGCTGGTGGCCATCGTGTCGAATCCCGGCATGTTGCCTGAAATGAGATTCGGAATCGACCAGTTGATCGCCTGGAAATCCTTGCTGCCGAACGGCATCTTCATCGGCATGGCCGGATTGCCGACCGGCGTGACTTTGGCTTCGATCTCTTTTTTCAGCAGCGGAAGGCCGTAGAAGGTGAAAAAAACGACCGCTTCCATATCCATCGCAGCAGCCGTGGAGGCGAGGATGAAGGGAGGATAGGCCCAGTCCAGCGTCCCTTTGGACGCGATGATCGCAATTTTTTTGGTATCTGACATAAGACTGATTGATCGTTTTGAGATTCAGGTAAACGGAACGACATCGACAAGTTTTTCTCTGCCCGGATCAGTGCCCGCCGGAGATGATACCGGTAGCGGCAAAAATCAGTACCAGAAGCTGCACAAAAGAAATGGCCGTATAAATCACATTCTTTTCCTTCAGAAACGCGAACCCTGCCGCCACAAGGCAAAACATGGTGACGGCCCCAAGGTAGAGGATGGAGATGTAGCTCAGCACATCGCCTTTACCGAAGTCACTCAAGGCGTTCCATCCGAAAGGAGCATGGATATTCTGGTGGAATTCGGATGCTCGCAGGTGCCAGTTTTCCGACACCTGTTCTATCGGCACGGAAAGCGGCAGGAGTTGAAAGATATAAACGACGTAACCGAGAATCACGAACACGATGCTCAGTGTTGTCGCTTTTGAGAGAATCGCCGCATAAGCGAGCTGCACCTTGTCCGCGTGTACTGTTTCCTGTTTCATATTTTTTTCAGTTCCAAATTCCAAGTCCTTTGAGGAGCGCGCGCAGACCGGCAACTCCAAGAAGCGTGATGACCACCCTTCTGACCACGTTGGTATGTACTTTCGTCAGGAGCTTTGCGCCGATTTTCGTACCGAGCATCATGCCCGCCACCGATGGCACGGCGATAAGCGGCAAGACCGCCCCTTTGTGCAGATAGACCCAAGCCGCTGCCGTATCGTTGACCGAGAGCACGAAGACGCTGGTCGCGACGGAGACTCTCAGGGGAGCGCCAAGGACGAGGTTGAACACCGGAACGTTCGCCCAGCCGGCGCCAAGCCCGAACATGCCCGCCATGAAACCGATCACGATGAAGAGCACCAGGCCAACAGGCGTCCGGTGTATCTGCCAGTTCACATCTTTTTTCAGATGCTCGTCGTAATAAATGCCATAGATCTGAAGAACCTGCGAAAGTGAATCGGGCTTCTCGATCTGAGGATAAGCTGAATTTTTTGAAAGAAACATGATGACCGTAATGCCAAGTATGGTCAGGCCCAGAGAGAGCTGAATGACATTTTCAGGCAGAGCGAGTCCTACCAGCGCTCCCGCTATGGAACTGATGGAGCCGATCAGCGACATGGACAGAGCCAGCTTGAGGTTGGCAAGACCTTTTCTCAGAAGCGGAGCGCCAGCGGACAGCGCTCCGGCAAGCGCGACCAGCAGGCCGGTTCCTCTGACGAAATCGATATGAAAGGGAAAGAAGCTGCTGACAATCGGCACATAAAGCACTCCGCCGCCAAC
>Ga0209575_10000997_pt1 | contig 12980 bp, 15 predicted proteins | sample Medcelwee11metaG_FD_187172 | JGI IMG/M metagenome (GOLD analysis project Ga0209575, IMG submission 187172) | Freshwater pond sediment microbial communities from the University of Edinburgh, under environmental carbon perturbations - Medium... | ecosystem: Environmental > Aquatic > Freshwater >...
TCAAGGTCGATACCATAGAAGAGCGCCAGGAGAACCGCAATGAAAGGATAGATTCTATCCAGGAAAGGGTCAATGACCGCATCGACGCAAGGCAGGATCGCATAACCGGCCGCATCAACGCATCAGCGGATGCGCAAACAGAATGAGGTGAATGAGATGAGGATAATCACGATGGTAATTGCGCTCTGTGTGCTTCAGGCTCTGCTTACGGGTTGCGGACCGAAAGAAAAGACCCTTGAAACCCCGAGCGAACCGACGATCCAGAAAGCGACGCAGGAAGCGACTGAAGAAGAGACTGTGAACGCTTTCGACGAGACATTCATCGAGGACAAAGATATCGATGTCGGTGAGATAATCTAAACATTTTTATTCCTTTCTTTCTTTTTTCTGACCTATGAAGATTTTTATCGTCAGGCATGGAGAGACCGACCTCTCCAGAAAGGGCATCATCCAAGGCCAGATACAATCAGTCCTCACTATGGATGGAAAGCTCCAGGCTGAGGCAATCGCCACAAGGATGAAGGGAGAGAAGATCGAGAGGGTGGTCTCAAGCCCTCTCCAGAGGGCCATGAATACAGCATCCATCGTCGGGAAACAGTTCCGGTTAGAGTTGGAAGTGGATGAGGATCTCCGGGAGAGGTCATTCGGGATATATGAAGGGAACCCGCTCGCTGATATCGAGAGGATCCTTCCGGGTCGCATCGCTGACCCGCATTTCCGGCCGCCCAAAGGGGAGGATATGGGCGATGTCTTTTGCAGGGCGTCTGCGTTCATGAAAAGATTAGCAGCTGATGGGAGGCCGACCCTCATCCTCGGGCACAAGCATATCAACAGGATGCTCCTTATGGCCCTCCTTGGGTTCAGCCATGATGAAGGCGCAAGGATCAAGCAATGGCCTGCATCCCTCAGCATTGTAGATTATACAGGTGGGAAAGGGAAGGCCCTCATGATGAATGATGTCACCCACTTAAAAAACCCTGCGCAAGAGATAGAAGAGGTGTTCTGAACATGACCTTGAATGTGATATTCGGCCTGAACGGCGCAATGATTGATGATAGTGTTGAGCAGTATCAGGCATGGAAAGCATTTTTCCAAAGACGGGGGATATCCCTCCCAAAAGAATCTCACAAAGGGAGATCAAATGATCTCCATGATGAAGAGATGATCGGCAGGCTGCCTGGTAATAAACCTGAGGAGATCAGAAAGATCATCAATGAAAAAGAGGAGATCTACCGCAAGATCTGCACTCCGATCCTTATAGAAGGCCTACTGGGATTCCTTGAGGCTTTGAAACGGGAAGGAGTGCCCATGGCGATAGCGACAAAAACATCTCCGGAGACCGTGGCTTTTATCATGGACCACCTGAAGGTTATCGATTACTTTGAGTATATTGTCGATGACGCTCAGATCCATAGCGCAGGGCCATCCCTTTATATCGAAGCAGCAAACAGGCTGGGGGCTGATCCGAAACATTGCGTCGTCTTTGAGAAGTCTTCTGCAGGGCTCGCTTCAGCGAAGAAGGCGGGGATGAAAGTGATAAGGATCGCTTCAGGTGCGCCTGGAAAGGATTCGAAAGCCATTTCGGATTATACGACGATTACACCTGCTGACCTTCGGAAACTCATCCGGTGACAGGGATAGCCGGGGGGGGCCACCGTTTTTTAGGAGTGCTGTCATTGTCGCTTGTATAGATTATCTGCTATTTGGCATGAGGTCTTTCCTTGGGATTTTTGGATGGAGGCCAGGCGACAGATTTATAAATGATATTCTAATCCGATAGTCATCAGATTACGCGTCGGTGGTCTAACGGCTATGACTCCGGCCTTCCAAGCCGGGTATCCGGGTTCGAATCCCGGCCGACGCATACCTTTCATATTCTAATGCGCCTCCAAAGGATAATCATAAAAAAGCGCATTCGATTGTAAGGCAAATGTGCGGTTGGCGCATCTAAGAATTCTTGGTATTGTGTTCTCCAGTTTAATAAGTTTTATATAGAAATTCTAATATGTATGCATATAGAGAGGTAGTGAATGCGAAAAGAAATTTTGGCACTGATTGCAATCTTTCTCGTCTTATCAGGATGCGCTCCGAATAACATTGCCGAGGATGAAGTCTCAAAAGAAGACAGGTCTTCCTGGATTCAGTCACAAAGAAGCACGGATAAGCTTCTATGTGACAAGATACAAAATAACAATTTTCATGATAACTGCCTTGAAAATATTGCAGTAAACACCAAAGATATTTCATTGTGCGATAAGATGTTTGGCATTAAAGAGTTCTGCATCTCTAACGTCGCCCGAAAATTGAACAGCCCTGTTTTCTGTGAAGATATAGTGGATGATTACAGGAAAGACAATTGTTTCAGGGGTGTAGCAGTAGATTATAAGGATGCTTATCTATGCAGCAAGATCGCGAGTGAAAAGACAAGAGACGGATGTTATAAGGAAATCGGAATTGCCGAACGCGATGCAACCATATGCGAATCTGTTGAAGAGGATGCTGACGCAAGGGACAATTGTTTTTACTCTGTTGCAATCTATACCCAAGAACCGATTCATTGCAGCAGTATAGAAGGAGATGACGAGTTAAAAGATACATGCTACTTTGTTTTGGCACGCATATTTTCGGATTTAACGCTCTGCAAGAAGATACTAGGAGAGGACAAGAATGATTGTACGAAGCAGGTTGCTGTCTGGAACTACGACCTTGATTCCTGTGAAGGATTGCCTGAAGATTTAAGGGACCGATGCGTTGATGAAATTCTTTCAAACTGCGTCAACAAGAGAAAGAATACCCTGGAAGCTCTACCCTATTATTGCCAAGAGAATGTTATGACTCCTGGTGGTTCACCTACGTCATATACCTAGATATGATAGATAATTCTTCATGGGTTTAAAATATTAAAGGTTCTTCAGATCCTCCTGAAATGACTTAGGAATCTCAAAAAGGGTAGTTAAAGCTTTGAAAAGGGACAAGGGTTTTAAAACCTGCCCAATACCTATAGTCTATAAGGGAGTTGGCGCATTAGCTTGTATGGTCCTTGCACGGCCGACGCATCTTATTTATTTGGGTCAGAAACGTGTTATTGAATTAATTATTTTTACTGAAGTTTTCAACATATTTCTCACATAATTCAAGAAATTGTTTAGGAGTATATTTTTCACAAGACAATACTTCCAAACGACTTAATTTTTTTTTCTATCATCAGATAAATGAGGCTGATCAAAGTCCCAACGATAGAATCCTTCATCTCCATAAATGCTCACCATCTGTTCTGCAAGGGTCAACTGTAATCGGTAAGCAAGGCCAGTATCTAATAAAGAGGGATGGTTCTTTCCAGGATTGAATCCAAACGGATAAAAAGATTTTTCTTCGATATATCCTTCTCTTTCATCTCCTGCATATGAAATGAAACCTAACAATCCTAATTGTATTGATTGTCCTGGATCTACTATGAGGGGGATTACAGTTGGATCTGGTTTATCAGTTAAAAATGTGTGAAAATAGACATTGCAGAATTTATGACTTTCAATGAGTTTTACCCTTACCCCAATAGAATCATTCATTATCAGGAGGAATGTTTTTCACGTTATAAAATTACGCCTTGAAAGGAAGAATTGTATTATTATCGGCCGACGCATATGTTTGATTTTCTTATGCACCCCTTAAAACACGAGGAACAGCCCATATTGAACACGGAAATACTTATTTCGTCACTTGCCAGAGAAAAGACAATCTTTAATAGAGAAGAATGAAATAATGGCCTATGGCAATCCATCCGCAAAAAGAGACCATCATGCAGATACGTGACACCAGCGCGAATCCAGCCCCTCTTGGGCTCATGGGTTTCGGGATGACCACTGTCCTTCTCAATCTGCATAATATGGGATTGTTCCCTCTTGATGCCATGATACTCTCGATGGGGATTTTTTATGGCGGATTCGCCCAGATAATAGCGGGGATAATGGAGTGGAAAAAGAACAATACCTTCGGGGAGACAGCATTCATCTCCTATGGCCTTTTCTGGCTGTCATTAGGTGCTATTATCCTCTTCCCAACCATAGGATGGTCAGCAGCCCCAAATGATATTACGATGGCCTTCTATCTGGGGATGTGGGGGCTATTCACCGCATTCCTCTTCATCGGGACGCTAAAATTAAATAAAGCATTGGTAACTGTATTTGGATCCCTGACCCTCCTCTTCTTCCTCCTCTCCCTAGGTCATGCGATGGACTCTGCAACCATAACAAAGCTCGCAGGCGTCGTCGGGGTGTTTTGCGGATTCAGTGCCATCTATACAGCGATGGCTCAGGTATTGAATGGGATCTACGGTAAAGTCGTCCTTCCTTTAGGAACGATCAAGGAGAAGTAAGTCTCATTACGGACCAATTTTATATTCTGACTTAGATACCCTTTTGTGGATTAACGAACATCATAAAAGGTAATCTTTAAATATATAATCAACCTACTTCTTCCTATGGGAATCGCAAGTTCCTGGAACGTGAAATATTTTGATTCTGATTGAGGAGATACATACGGGGTGAATGTATGGTATATGCGAAAGATATTATGGATACTGATTATGCCGCCTGCCAAGAGAAGGATTCCCTTGCTAAAGCCATGGCGAAGATGGATTCTGAAAGTGAAAGCGATGTTCTTGTCTTCTGTGACAAGGAGTTCTCCGGCATCTTCCAGCCTGGATTCGTCACGAGGATAAATATGCAGATCAATGAGACCGAGGTCTCCCATTTCACCAAGAGGGTGAAGATGATGGGGATGGAAGCGACCGAAGAGGAGATGATGGGAGAATTCATCGAATCAGGAGCGAATATCCTTCCTGTCGAGGAGGATGGAAAGATCGCTGGCATCGTCCGCGCTTTAGATCTCCTTGCCCTCAAGAAAGAGATGAAGGGATTAAAAGTCAAGCTCGCAGCGAACGTGTCGAAGACTATGCGCGAAGATGAAGGGATAGGGAAGGCTATCCAGGAACTGTTCGACCAGAAGACCAAAGCGCTCATCCTGACCGATGAGGAAGGAGAACCAGCAAGGACCCTATCCCACTATGACGTCCTGCGCAATATCCATTTCTTCAGCAGGGCGAGGGACCATGGAGGAAAGAATTCCGGCGCATTCCGAAAAGAGAAAGATGATTATAATGCCATCCCTGCATTCGAATTCACACGCTACCGGGATCAGCCGACAATCAAGGAGGAGGATGACGCTACAACCGCACTCGCTATGATGAAAGACGCAGGGACGCTCACCCTGCTCGTCCAAGGGACAGGGAAAGCTCTATCAATCCGTGACCTCCTCAGGCAAGCGGGGACGGAAATAGAGGACGATGCTCCCCAGGTAAATATTGTCGGTCTCGGAGACCTTGATATCGATCAGATGACCAAGGATGCCATCAAGCAGGCCACCATGAAGACAGCTTTGAAAATCGCGCAGATCACCGGCCACAAGATCTCCCTTAGGGTCCATGTGAAAAGCTACAAGGACGCTCAGAAGGACAAGCACCATAAATTCTCAGTCTCAGCACACCTGAACTTCCCTGGAGAGGCACTTGTCGTCGACAAAGCAGCTGACTGGGATGCCAAAACCGCTGTACAGATAGCGATGGAAGACATCGAGAACAGGGTTGCGAATCAGTATAGGGCGCCGAAGAGAGGGACCGCCAGGCATAGGTGAGAAGAGAAGAGCCAGATCTCAATGCAGTTCATGGTTATACCATTCACGGAAGATACGTACAAACACCGTCACAGATTCCTCATCCTGCTTCACGCTCAACTGTGATGCCATACTGCGTGAGAGATCCACGAATTCAGGCCTGTTGACAAGCTCCAGATGAGCATCGGGGTGGTTAGCGAGGATACCGTCAGCCTCAAGCTCCCTGAACTTGTCCTCAAGTGCATTAAAAACAGATATCAACCAGGTATCATACATCTGGGCTTCTCTCGATGGCTCTTTTATGCGATGGGAGAGCCAGTCTATCCTCTTCCCCCCCAATATGGACTGGAACTCCTCTTTCATGAGCTTATGGAGACCCCGTTCCTTATCATTCATCACCTTGACGATATGCTCTCCTTTCACCAAAGACGCGAAGAGGTCATGGAAAGCACCCATATCACCGACTTTATTCAGGATAGTCTCTTCAAGGATGAGCTCAAACCCTAATTTATCTATGCTTTCTTGATAATTCGAAAGTTTCTTGCTAATGCACATAGTAGCAACATGGGCTTCCTCCTGCAGGCATGCTGCAAGGTGCCTCAAGAGTTCGAATACATAATCGTATCTCGTCTCCGCATACCTGAGACAGGACTCCAGTTTCTTTATCCTCACCAACCTCTCGTCCTTGGACAGGTAACGGATGCTGCTGATGAGGTCTCCCTCGTCATCCTGTATCCTGGAGAGGTCAAGGAGCTCGAGATCCAACATTTTTCTCAGAGCGATGATAAGCCCCATCCGGTCATGATCGAATCCGTGGAGCTTATCAAGAATGTTTTTCTTTTCTGGAACAGTCGCCAGGTAATCCTCCCAGCTCTTCCTTATCATTCCCGCATCATACTCTGCTCTTTGGGATACCGATTCAGGGGAAGCGAAAAGCCGATCAAGGACATTCATACTGCAAATGAAGGCTCCAGGCTTAATAAATGTTTCTTGGGAGACCTATAAAAAAAGGGAGCCCGAAAACACAGCAGTTCATCCATACCTGATGATGAGGTCGTGCTTCGGTCGTGCCCATGTCTGGAAGAACTCTTCTTCACCTTTTGGCTCAGCGACATCCTTCTCTTCATCTCCATCAAGGAAATAGACGAAGCTCACCCCTGGATCCCCCATTGCAGCCTGCCTCACCATATCGTTCGGTGCCAGCATCCATCTTCCTGCAGTCATCTCCGGCTTGAAGTCCAGGTGATCACGGTATGCCTTGTAGACAAGTTCTGAACACACATAGCTATCTTCTGTCGAGAAATCAAAGTCATAATCATAAGCGGTACCGAATTTACCAAAAGCGAAAAGGAGGGATTCGAGCTTCTGCATTTTTGTGATATCGGGCCTCAATGCCGCCAAGGAGTCAGCATCCGCTGAAACAGCGAGAGGGTACATGGCTATCCCTGCAGCTTTTCCTTCGATCGTCGCAAGGGTCGGGTCAGCTGCCCTGGCATGATAGACAGAGGGATACTTCGAAAGGAGGATACCTGAAAAGGTGCTGTTGTAGAGCGACTCCGTCTCCTCCTGGAAATAAGCGTCCAGTTCAGTAAGTGTTCCGGTGTAGATCGCGGAATGTGTCCAGAATCCAGGCATACCTGAGTTGCTCAGATGCCAATTCCTCCTCGTGAAGAGGATATCGCCAGGCTCGAGAGTTTTTTCAAGCGATTTAACCTGTTCATGGGAGATTAGGTAACCTTCACGTGAAGTCACGCGGGTAGATGCCAGCCTTTTTGCGACCCTCTCCTGGAAAGGGAGCCACCTTTCCATCGCCCCCTGTTCAAAACTTATGAGGAGGCTTTTCCATGCATAAATTATAGACCTCTTGTAGGATCCGAATAGCCGATGGTAGGCAGCCCTGGAATAATCCTCCAGCGGCCCTCCACCTTCGATCCGCTCCAAGTAGGCTCTCCCTGCGTTGATCCTGATGGGTGTCTCAGGCCGATAGAGCCCCATCGTCAGAGAGCGGTAATTTCCCTTCCCGAAAGGAGGGATGTCCTCATCGAGCAGCTCTCTCACATACTCATTCGATCCAACCTTTTCCTGGAGACGCAGGACCGCTTCATAACGAGCAAGATACGCGGAATATCCTATAAGGAACGCCGTTTCATGGAGCCCATCTCCATCATGTTTTCTGACTTTATAGAATCCTTCGTATTCTGTGATGATATTCTCAAGGAGCAGCATGCGATCAAGGAATATGGTAAATCCCTCTTCCAGCTCTTCCAAATCTTCAGAGGTGGCATTCGCAAGCGAAACATCAAGCGCCGGAGAATTTATGAATGGATCATCCTGGATCGCTGCAAGGAGAGGGACAAGCATCTCTGAGTCAAGCCGGATCTGCTCATCCAACCCCTCATCCACCAGAACCCGGGCTGATATGGGGAAGAGGACAAGCATGATATAGAGCGCGAATGCTATCCCGATGATAATCCCTGACCAAGCGAGCCGGTGAAGCGTGAGCCTATGGAACAATGGGAATGCGGGGATAGAGAGGACAACACCCCCTATGAATAATAAGGCGGCCGCAAGTCCCCGATGATAAGGAAAAAAGACCCGGAACAGGAGGGTCAGGAAACTCGCCAGTAAAAAGAAGAGACCGATGAGAGCGCAATTCCTGTTCCTTCTTGCTATCTTCTTCAGACCACGATAGAAACCCACTACGCCCATCCTCAAAGGATTAAAGGGAAGAATTTATAATAGTTATGAAAGGCTCGACAATAGAGGGATAGATCCTGATGTCAGGGGCTTTTTATGTATCCCTTTAGGAGCATCTTTCCAAGGAAGCTCAGGCTTATTTTCATGCGGCCTTTATTTTCCTCTGTCTCGACGAGCCCCATCTCCCGGAGACCTTCTGACTTGAGGTTCCCGTTGATATGATAGGAGACGAGAGGGATCGACATCCCGGCTTTCTTTGAAAGATCGTCCATGGATGCGCAGCAGTCGGTCTTTTCATAGAGGATGCGGAGGATGTCCATCTTCTTATCAGACAACAGGCTGTAATAGGAGAATTTCAGGACAGGAAGCATCATAGGCCTGTCGTTCTCCACCCCGAACGCCTTGAAACCGTTAACGAAGGCTGCTGACGTCGCTGCGCACCTTGAGTTCCGGTCACCTGTCGATACATTGATGAGGATCTCCCCTTTCTCATATTCCTTGATTTTTGAGACCTCTTTGAACATCTCCTCCCACACATTCCCTTTTATCTCGATGATCTTGACTGGTATCTTGAACCTCTCGAGATTCTTTTTCGCTTCCAGGGCAATCCCCATCTTCTCACGCGGGCTGATGAGGATGACTTTCTCAGTAGGGAAATCCCTGATGCCAACATACAGGTCCTCGATATAATCGCCGACAGGAGCGACAATGATCTTTTTCATAGAGCCACCTCCTCCCTTCCCCATACACCGTGATAAAGGGTTATTAATTATAAAGGTGTTGATTAGAGGTTATAATTTAATACTTATATTGTTAAATTAATTGTTTAATTGTATCACCCCTAATATATAAGCCCATTTGAGATATCATCAATCGAAAACGCCCAACAACAATCCAAAGGGAGGTAGTATTAGTATCATGGTTGGCGCGATCACTCAGAATCTGAGTTTTTCACTCAAACCACCAAGTAGACTTCGGTCGAAAAAACAGATAAATACACAGATAATACTATTTGACTAAGACTGTTTGTTTCTTCGAATATAAAAGCTACAGGAGGATATAATACACCTAAGACAGTTGTCATATAATGAAAAGAAATTTATAACATGACGACAATAACCTTGTTTGGGGGAGCGAAATGGAAGAGGACTTCAAGGAGGACGGTATCAATAAGCTGAACGATCTCATAGACAGCCTTAGAGCCGGGACCCTTTCTGGGACTCTTGAGATCAAGATCTCTCTAGACGGCAATTCCATCTTCGTTCGGAAGAAGAATGAAGAGAAGAAAGGGGGAGACCCGACCGGATCGAACAAGACCAGACGGATCGTCTTTCCTGAACGCGATCTCTCCTACCTTAATGTGAAGGATATGGATGTCAGAGGGTCAGATTTTTCAGGACTCCGGATGAGGAAAGCGGATTTTTCCGGGAGCCATATCGAGCAGGATGATTTCTCTGGTTCGGATCTTGAAGGGACAGCCTTTTCCGGAGCTTTCATCACCGAGAGCAGCATGGAACGCGCAAAAAATATCAATATCCGGGGGTCATATCTCACCGGATCGGTCAACCTGAATTACGCTCAGGAATCTGAACAGAGCTACGTCCTCCATCCAGTCATGGGGCTGGAAAAAGAGAGCATGTACCAGACCGAACCCCGCCGTTCTTTCGACGGCAATCATCACAGGCAGGGGAGACAGGGAGGATACGGCAGCGGCATGGGGGGAGGCCATTATCATTAAAAGAAAAAGAAGATGAAAGAAGCTGGATGGAAAGGAAGAGCATCACGTCTGAAAATGGTGGATAATCAATCAGGTCAATGGGTACCATGGTTTATCATGCTAAGAAAAAATAATGAGGTAAATATATGATCACCTTCGATGAGTTCGGACCTGAGAAAATTATCATTGTCCACGACGCCAAAGCAGGAATGCGTGGTTTTGTGGTCATTGATAACACCGCGCTTGGACCGGGAAAAGGCGGGATCAGGATGACGCCTACCGTGACCGAGGAAGAAGTGGCGAGGCTCGCAAGGGCGATGACCTGGAAGACCGCGCTCTCCAACCTCCCCTTTGGGGGAGCGAAAGCAGGGATCGTCGCTGACCCCCGGCAGATCACGAAGAAGAAGAAAGAGGAACTGATACGGTCATTCTCCCGTGCATTGAAGGACATCTCTCCAAAGCGTTATATCGCGGCCCCTGACATGAACATCGCTGAAGAGGAGATCGGATGGTATGTCGACGAGAATGGAGACCCGTCGAGCGCGACGGGGAAGCCGGCGAGCGGGGGTGGCCTGCCGCATGAGCTCGGAAGCACCGGGTTCGGGGTGTTCCATGCCACCCGCGTCGCAGCCAGGTCAGTCGGCATAGATCTTAAAAAAGCCACTATCGCGATTGAGGGGTTCGGGAATGTCGGTAGGTTCGCTGCAACACATCTCGCGGCTGAGGGAGCGAAAATCGTGGCAGTGTCTGACTCTAGAGGAGTCGCCCATGTGAAAGAAGGGATGGATATGGAAAAGCTTTTTTTGATCAAGGACACCTCGGGGAGCGTCGTATCCTATCCCGGGGCACTCTGCTCGGCATGCCAAAGCATACTCGATATCCAAGCTGATATACTGGTGACTGCAGCCATCCCCGACCTCATCAGGGCAGGAGATGTCGACAGGCTCAAACACAAAATTATCGTAGAAGGTTCAAACATCCCCATGACCGCGGATGTTGAAGAGCTCTGCCATATGAAAGGGATCCTGGTGGTCCCGGATGTGGTTGCGAACGCGGGCGGAGTGATATCCTCCTTTGTGGAATATCAGGGTGGAAACGAGGAAGATATGTTCAGGCTGGTTGAAAAGACGATTACGGAAAATACTAGAATTGTCCTGGAAAGGGCGAGAAAAAATAACAGACCTCCAAGAGCGGTCGCACTTGACATAGCCAAGTCAAGGGTGAGGGAGAAATGCAGGGTATGTAGTGTATGAGGTGAAACGATGGGATTATGGAAATGCGGGATGTGCGGATATGTGCATGACGGGAAAGAGGCTCCTGATAAGTGCCCCAAGTGCGGGGCTCCGAAGGAGCAGTTCGCAAAGATAACGGCGGATGCGGAAGCGCTTCTTCTTAAGTCGAGGAAGACGAACGAGATGCATGCCGCGATGATGAGCCTCTACCAAAAGCTAGCGAAGTGGGCGAAGGTCGTGAAAGAAGAGGAGCTCGACCCAAACTGCGTCAAGATCGCAGACAGGGTCCTCAAGGATTCGCATGAGACGATTCAATCCATAAAAGCTGAGCTGGAAAGCCATATGAAGAAAGGGAAATGGGGTTGAAATCAGGAACAAATTTGTTTACCATGGAAGAATTTGAGACAACGGTGACAGGAGTCATCCAGGAGACGCATGACGTGAAGACCTTCAGGCTTGAAAGGCCGAAAGGCCTCCGCTTCATCTCCGGGCAGTACGCCATGATCGCATTGCCCGGAGAGCCAAGCCTGGATGGAGAAACCAGGCCATTCACGTTCTCCAGCTCACCGCTTGAGGAGAAATATGTTGATTTCACCATCAAGCTCATGGGAGATTTCACAAGAAAAATGTTCGCTTTGAGAGGCGGGGAAAGGATCATCCTGAAAGGACCGCTGGGAGAGGAACTGAAAGTAGACGAATCGGTTAAGGAAGACCTGGGACTCATCGCAGGAGGATCAGGCATCACGCCTTTCATCTCAGCCATCAGATACGCCATCGCTTCCGGGATGACTAACAAGATATCCCTGTTCTATGCCAACAGGAATGAAGAGGACATCATATTCCATGAGGAGCTTGATAGACTAATGGGGAGCAGGATTGAAGTCATCTATTGCCTAAGCGATGGGGTTCCAGAAGGGTGGACCGGCGAACAAGGGAGGATAGATAAGGAGATGATTGTCAGGCATGTGAAGGAACCCGGAAAGAAGCGGTGGCTCCTCTGCGGACCTCCGGGTATGATAAAGGCGATGAGGAACGTCCTCAAAAATATCAATGTTGCGGATGATATGATCATGGAAGAACCATGGCAGATCCCAGGGAAGCATGATAGGTGAGAACATATGAACAGAGTTACGGGATTCATCATATTCATCGGCGTCTTCGGTCTCGTCTATTTTGGGATGAACCTCTATCCTCTCTGGAGGCTGTCCACGTTTTTCGGCTTGACAAAAGGAGCATGGTTCATAGCAGGGATAATAGCACTCACCCTCTCATTCATCGTGGCAAGCGCGCTCGCCATGAGGACATCAAATGTGTTCACGAGATGGTTCTATTTCGCAGCCTCAGCATGGTTCGGGACAGTATTCCTCCTCTTCATCATGGTTGCAGCATTCGAGATGATCAGGCGTTTTGTCGTTATTGATCCGAGGATCGCAGGGTTTTTTATCATCGGAATAACTGTTGTATTAGCCATTGTCTCTCTTGTCAATGCGAGGATGGTCACCATCAAGACCGTCGAAGTGGGGATCAAGGACCTTGAGAAGCCCTCACTGTCGTCCAGCTCTCTGATATCCATATCGGAGCCGTGAATGGAAAAGAATACCTTTCAAGGATCGTGGAGAAGACGAATGCGCTCTCGCCCGACCTTGTCCTCATCACCGGGGACCTCA
>Ga0209575_10000998_pt1 | contig 12948 bp, 6 predicted proteins | sample Medcelwee11metaG_FD_187172 | JGI IMG/M metagenome (GOLD analysis project Ga0209575, IMG submission 187172) | Freshwater pond sediment microbial communities from the University of Edinburgh, under environmental carbon perturbations - Medium... | ecosystem: Environmental > Aquatic > Freshwater >...
TAAACTGTGTGTCAACGCCTGGTTTTTGTCTTTTATTACTCCCATGATGGAGCCCTTGTTTTCGGTATTGTCGCCAAACCACGACCGAATGGCGCGGGAGAAACGCAGTCCCTCCTGACTGCAATAATCTCTGTTTAGTAGTCGATGCCGTTCCGGATGATAGGTATGGAAACTGCCTTCGCTCAGGAATCCGTCGCAGCCATGTTTCAATACGCCCAAATAGCCGGTATAGCCACCGACTGTACTACTGGAGCCGTAAAAAGTGATATCGCCGCGGGTGTTGTTGGCAGTCGCACCGGTATAAGCTGAATAGTATGAAATATCGTTTTTCGCGATGTATTTCCAGGCATTTAAAGCCATGTCGCGGGAGTAGGTCAGTCCGTTGCCCGGTTCAGTGTCGGTACCTCTGAATAGCAACAACGGGTAATTTGTTGTAGCTCCTTCGGTGGCAGCATTGCTGTGGATGGACAGAAAATAGTCCATATTGTTGGTTTCCACATCCGCACAAACCACCGACAAGGTTGAAATTTGCCCGTTGCCTTCATAAACTTCATACTGGTTAAGTGTCGTTTGTGAACTCGGAGCAATTCCGTTTTGGGTGCGCGACATGCGTACGTATCCGGCTCCTGCTTTTTGTAATTCTTCCCGCAGTGCCAACCCTTTCGTGAGATTCGATTTCGTTTCAAAAAATCCCAAAGTGTCGAGAATGGCATAATTGATGGTTGCCAGTGGACGGTCGTTGGAGCCCCAGCCGCCATGTCCCGGATTGATGTAAATTCTTGCCTGACCCAGTACATTTTCAGCATAGGCATTGGTTATTGCCAGTATCGACAATAAGATGAATAGGCCCGATTGATATATGATTTTTTTCATGATTTTATTGTAAGATTTCAATGTTCATAAGGAAGATTTGTCCATCGGCTGTATTGTACACAATTTTGGTAGCATCAGCCGAGCCCGATGGGTTTGTTGCGATAACCGAATCGGCAGTAAGTGCGGTGCGGTTGCTTCCGTTTGCTGACACAGCAATAATTTTAGAAGCAGTGAGCACCGATCCGTCATCATAGTCCTCCATGCCAATCACCCAATTATTGCCCATCCATTTTGGAGCACGCAAAACACCCAGCGACACAGGGTTTGATCCATCTAAGTTGCTGACATAAGCCTTGCCGTGTTCAATGACATAATATAGTAGTTTATTGCCATCAGGGGAGATTGAAGTCCACAAATAATTGATATTTTTTCCTTCCGGAGATAAACGTATTGTCTGTTTGTTCTGTGTTAAGTACAACTGTCCTTTGCTGATACTGCTAATCGCAGGAGCTGTTCTGAGTGTCTTCCCCGAAACTCTTTTGGATTTTAATGTGCCTTTTTCGACGGCCAACACCGTTCCGTCTTTAATGATAAACTTTTCCAAATCGCGGCTTTCTTTCACCACTTCATTTCGCTTTCCGGTGGAAATGTCCAATGTTTTTAAGCTGGTGTAACGAAGCCGATTTTTGTATTGCTGACTCCTGTATGCCACCAGATTTCCATTTTCCGAGATTTGAACATCGAATCCGGCACCTTTGTCGGTTGTGAGTGTTTGTAATTGCTTGGTAATAAGGTCATACTTACGAAGACCCTTCAGATCGCTTCCCGTGATTAAGAGGTAATCACCCGCCGGACTCAATACCGGATTATAGCCGGTTTCGGTTTTTGGCAGTGGAATTGGTTCGTTGCTGACGACTTTTATTCCTCCGGAATAAGTCAGCGTGCTGATAAAAAGTAATGCACATAAAGTAAAAATGACTTTTTTCATAAGAAATTCGTGTTAGAATAAGGATAAAATTAATTGATGAAAAATTGAAAACTCAACATCAAATGTAGAGATAATAAATTATTTATTATTGCAAATAACATATAAATATTATTAAAATATGTGCTCAAAGTATAAAAAACAAGAAACCCCGATGTTGAGTCGGGGTTTCTTTAAGTATCAGGTTGTGTTTCTACAGTAACTTCGGATAGTAATAATCCACCAGCCCTTTCATGGGCGATTCGGTGATGCTGGCAATTTTGATGTCAAATTCTTTGGCCACACTATGCAGAATGTCCTGATAGCTATAGGCCACTGTTCCAATAAAGCCGACAGGATATTTTTGATAATCGTATTGGAGGATGTTTCTTCTGAAGAATCTTCTGAAGTTTTTTGATATCAAATCATTAACATATTCATCGTCGACAAAGTCAAGCAAAAAATACGAAAATTTTGAAAGCGTCCGGTTCGGGAACGGTTTGTTGTAGATCAAGTCAAGAGCGTCGTCGGCAGTTAGGTGGTAGATGTCGTAGAATTTCTGAGTTAAATCCGCAGGGGCAAGATTTTTCAGGCAATCGCTTAAAAACATTTTCCCAATTACCGAGCTACTTCCTTCATCGCCCAGTACATAGCCCAGCGACTTGACATTCTGAATGATTTCACTTCCATCGTACAGACCGGTGTTCGATCCTGTACCCAAAATACAGGCAATGCCTTCTTCCTTTCCGAAGAGCGAACGGGCAGCAGCCAGTAAATCGCTGTAAACATTGGTAGGTACGCGAAACTGAGATGTAAGTGAAGCCTTTACGATGTTTTTCTTTTCTTCGGAAGTACAGCCGGCACCGTAAAAAATTATCTCGTCCAATTTACGGGTAAAAAACTTCTCGGGTAATTGTAGTCGAATGCAACGGCTAATTTCACGTCTTGTTTGAAAATAAGGATTAATACCTTCTGTAAATGCGTGTTCGAGGACGTGACTGCCCTCGAGCAAGCACCATTCTGCTTTCGTTGATCCGCTTTCTGCTATTAGTCTCATCTCATCTGTGCTTTTATGCTGTTATATGACTTTATTCCTCTATTAGATTTCTGATGGCATTTGCCCATATTTGGTAACCGGCTTCGTTTAAGTGCAGTCCGTCGGTTGTATATTCACGGTTAAGTATTCGTTTTTCTTGTAAAAATAAAGGATAAAGATTTATATAGTGAATTTTCTCACTCTTACAAAGATATTTCAGCCTTTTATTCAGTTGCACAATTTGTTTTTCCTTGTTAATCAGTTTCTTGTAGCGACCAAAATCATTATTTACCGGTAAAATACTCTGGATGTAAATGATGGTTTCGGGCGACTCTATTTTTAACTGCTGAACGATTTTTTCAAAATTGCTGCAAAGATAATCATTATTATAATTCTGTGAAATGTCGTTGATGCCAATTAATAGAAAAACTTTTGCTGGTTTTGACTTTGTTATCTCATTGAGCCTTGCCAGGACACCTTCGGTATTGTCGCCTGAGATGCCCCTGTTCACCGGATGCTGTTTCGGAAACAAAGTATCCCATTTACCTCCCTGGGTTAAACTGTTACCCAGAAACACCAGCTGATTTTGCGCCAAACCTTCCGCTTGAAATTGCGCAATCCTGCTTTTGTAATTTTCTGTTTCGTAAGCTTTGGGAGTGGTCACTTCCTGAGCGGATGCATAAGTGTAAAAACACAAAGAGATGAACAATATTATGCTCGCTGTGTTGATATATAGAGGCTCGTCAATGAAGTGTCTTTCCATATTAATTAATCCTGTATTTGCGTTGAAATGCAAATTTTGAAAAATATATTTTATGAATTAGTAATATATTTTTTGATTTTGCAAAGGTAATTAAATTATTTTTATATAGCTCTTTTTCTTATGTTTATGTGTGATATTAATTTGTTCGTTTGCGAATATTGAAGTTAAAAAATATATACAAAAAACAAATAAATATAAAAAGTGTGTTCAAAAATTAATAGATAATTCAGGTTAATCTATTGTATTTCTTAGCTTTATGATTTGGTATTTGTGAACTTTGAACTGAGTCAAATATTTGCCCGGGTTGTGTGTTTGATTTTATTCAATAATTTTGAATTCGAATTTTTATTCTAAAAAAAATTATTTTATTTCTGTCTAACTATTAAATTATTAATTCTTAAAACATTAGGACTTATGAAAAAAATTACTTTATTATTTAGTTTATTGCTGGTTGCATCATTCGGATTTGCTCAGGCTTTGTCCGGCACATACAAAGTAGGTGTTGGCGAAACAGCTCCAAATTTTGCATCTTTAAGTGAAGCTGTGACTTCATTGAATACAAATGGATTAGCAGGCAACGTGGTTCTTGAAATTACTTCCGATATTACTGAAGCAGCCAATGTCGGATTAGGGGTTAATACAGCCGGATTTAGCATTATCATTCGTCCGGATGCAGATGTAAACAGGACGATTACTTTTACTCAGTTGGCTGACAACTCAAGTCCTACCGGACATTTTGTGATTGGTTATCCAACCAGTGGATTAACAGCTGTATGGGCTGATGCCAATACAATTGCAACAAGTAATGTTACCATTGATGGTTACGCTGTGGGTGGTACTACCAGAAGATTAACATTTACCAATACCAATGCATCTCATGCAAGTGCAAGAGTAATTGTGGTAGTAGGAGCATGTGAAAATACAGTAATAAAAAACTGTATTGTAAATAACCTTACCACAAATACCAGTTCTCCGTTTTGTGTTGGTGCAGTGGTTCGAAAAGGTACAGCAATTGAAGTTGCTCCGAATAACTTGACGATTGACAATAATGTTATGACTGCAACTGGTAATACAGTTGCTATGGGTATGAGAATCACAAATTCAGGAACGTTAACAACATCCAGATTAACTGGTCTTGTTGTTAAGAATAATGTTATAACTGCACGTCGTAGATTATTCGAAATCAACTATACCACCGGTGCTGACATTTATAACAATGAATTTAAATCGCAACAAACAGGAGCTGCAGGTACCATTTCTTATGGATTGTGGACTGCTACTGGGGTAACAGGAACTGTAAAGATTTACAACAACAGATTTACGCAGGCTTTCACTGAAGAAACAACAAATAATGGTCACCGTGTTGTTTCTTTATCATCCGGAGCAACATATGAAATTTATAATAACATGTTTGCCGGACTAAACAAGACAAAACCCTCAACAACTGCAGTGAATTTAGTGTATTTGTTCTATAGCGGTGTTAGTGGTAAAATCTACAACAATACTTTTTATATGCCTGCACTGACTGATCCAAGCAATACAGGAGGTTATTACAATGCTATTAATCTCTCCGGAAATACAGCTGAAATTAAGAATAATATCTTTATCAGCGATGAACCAACCCATGCCAATACAGCATTTATCAATGCAGTACCAACTCCTGCATCGGATTATAACGTGTATTATTTAAGACAATCTCATGTAGGTTCAAAAATAGTTGCTGCTTATACAACTTTAGCAGATTATCAACTTGCAAATGCTACGAAAGATATCAACTCAAAGTATGCCAATGTTATTTTTGCTGATGCTGCTGCAGGAGATTTAAGTATTGCAGGAACATCAATTAAAGACGAAGACTTAGCTGTTCCACGCCTTGATGCTGTATTGACAGATATCTTTGGAACTGTACGTGCTACAACTACCTATGCAGGTGCGCATGAATCAGAACTACCTTTCTTGTTTACTTCAAACGAAGATATCCAACAACAATCTATTCGCATTAAAAATACTCCATTTGGTATCGAAGTTGAACTGGAGGGTACTTCAAACATTGAACTCTATAACATTAACGGAATGTTGATTGACAAGACCAGTGCTGATGGCATCTATACCCGCGATTTAGGTAAGGGTATGTATATCATTAGAGTAAACGGTCAGGCTCAGAAATTTGTCAGATAACAATCTGTTTTTTATTCGAAAAAATGCTTCTGAATTAAATAAAACTGTATGAAACTTATTCCTGATGCATAAGAATTTGTTTCATACAGTTTTTTCTTGGAATTGAGGGGTTGTAAAATTGTAGATGGGGTTGCTTCGTGAACGACGAAGCAACCCCCACTTAAATCGTACACAATGTCAATTAGCAAATCTCATATATATTATATCACATCATCATGACAAAAAATTTTCTTCTTATACTCTTTTTATCTACCTGTCTTTCATTACAATCCATTGAACCCCAGCGTGAATTCAGGGCCAATTGGGTGGCAACTGTTGGGAATATCGATTGGCCCAAAACCAAAATAACCGTTACCGGAAATCAGACACAGATTGACGCACAAAAGGCAGAGTTAAAAAACATGCTGGATGAAATGCAGGCTGCAAATATGAATGCGGTGTTTCTGCAAATTCGCCCGATGGCTGATGCATTATACCAAACTCAAATTACTACGTGGTCGTCGTACCTGACCGGTACCCGTGGCAAAGATCCCGGATATGATCCGCTGGCTTTTGCCATCGAAGAGGCACACAAGCGGGGAATGGAACTTCATGGCTGGATGAATCCCTACCGTTATACAAATACTCAAACGACTCATCCTTCGACGGATTATATGCAGGTTCAACATCCTGAATGGTTGTTGAGTTTTAGTACCAATGAGAAGATACTCAACCCGGGTATTCCTGCCGTCCGTACTCATGTCGCTCAGGTAACCAAAGAGGTGATTGTCAACTATCCTGATATCGACGGCATCGTTTGGGATGATTATTTTTATATATCAGCGATTACTGCAGGCAATCAGGATGCAGCTACTTTTCAGAACTATAATCCTCAAAGTTTAGCTATCAAAGACTGGCGGCGCGATAATGTGAATAAAACCGTGAAAGAGGTATACGATAGTATTCAGGCGGTAAATCCGGGTATCCGTTTTGGTGTTTCGCCGCGTGGTATCTGGAGCATAAGTACTGCTGCTGCTAATAAATATGGCGTGACATTGCCGCAGGGTATTACAGGCGCCGATAATTATAATGAAATTTATTGTGATGCACTGGCATGGTTGAGTCAGGGTACCATCGACTATATATCACCGCAGCTCTATTGGGCCACTTATCCTACAGGAGGAACCGGTCAGGACTACAATGTGCTGGCACCCTGGTGGCAAAGCATTGCCAATAAATACGGCAGGCATTTTTATTCGAGTCAGGCGCTTTACAGAGGCTGGGATACATCAGAAATTGGCTTGCAAATTAATAAAAATCGTTCCGTCAACTCCGTTTCTCCGGGCTCTGTTTTTTATAATACTTCCTATTTTATGTCTGTGAATTACGGCCCCTACCTTGCTGCAAACTTTTTTCAAACTCAAATACTGCCTCCGGTCATCAGTTGGAAGTCGGGTGAGGCATTACCTGTCACCAACGTGCAGAAAAATGAAAATACCCTCTCGTGGAATACTGCTCAGACCGACGGAAGCTTTGCGGTTTTCGCTGTCCCCAATGCAGTCGCCCCAAGTCCGGTTACCGACTTTGGCTATATGCTGACAAGGCACTGGACGAAGAATAATACCTTCGATTTAAGCAACTACACGTCATTGACAAGTACACACCGTTTTGCCGTTGCAGCTGTCAATCGGTTTGAAAAAATGTCGACTCCTGTTTACGAATACGACTTCACTTCAGCAGATGCAATAACATTAAAAACTTCATTCAAGGCATTAGTTCAGAATTCTCAACTACATCTCACAGTGAATCAGCCCGAAAACGTGATAATTTATACTGTAAGTGGCATGGTTGTTTATCAGGGTGTTGTTGATGATGAATTAATTATACCGTTGCAAAAAGGTGTTTATATAATTCGTGTGAATTATGAAATAAAGAAAATAATAATCTGATTTAATTTTGTTTCAATTTCAGGATACGAATAACCACAAATCACTAACCCCATGAAGGGGCTGTTGAAATAAATCTAATTGCAAATATGAAAACACAAAAAATCACACAAAAAGCGATCTTTTTATTCGTATTGTTGCTCTGTGGAGCAGTAATGTTAACAGCTAATGCACAACCAACAAGCGGTCCCGGTATTGACCCGAATGCCCTTTTACTCCTTGATTTCGAAAACGGAGATGTAAGCGGATGGACAAAAAACACTATCAACAGGGGCGAAAAAGTAAGCGTTGAACTGATGGATGCTGATAAAGGAGACCCGGTACGCTTTGGCAGATACGCGGTAAAACTTAATTGGGATTTAACTGCTGCTCAAACAGGAACTACACTGGCTTGTCTTTATGCGCCTCCCGCCAATGCCTTTGTTATTCCGGCAGCTGCTAATCCACGAAAAATAGGCATGTGGATTTACGCCTCGCCCGAATGTGAAGGAAATCTTTGGTTCAGAATTCAGTTGTTCAGCCCCCCTGGCGCCACAGGATCCGGTTCTACTGTTGTGGCTGTTTTTGGAAATGAGCCTTCGTATGGCGCCATCAACTGGACAGGTTGGAAATATCATGAATTCACTTTTCCGACCAGTGGCGCTAACAAACAACTTGGTCCTCCTGCTGCTGCAACTCCTTCCTATGGAATGTTCAGATTATTACAGGAAAAATCAGGAGATGCAACTTTAGGCCGACAATTGACAAAGGGCTACTTTATTATTGATAACGTACGCGTTACAAGTGGTAATGTTACAGAAGATACAACCCGCCCTGTCATAGGTATTTTAACCGGAAACGGAACAAACCTGGCCGGAGCTACTTTCAATACCGGAGAAATAAATTTGTCGGCAGTCTATAGCGATAATGTCAGCGGTATCAACATACAAAGTGCTAATTTTACGGTAAATGGAGTACTTTATAAATCAGGCAGTACAGGCTTTACAGCAGATGCAGCTACCGCTACGCTTACGGGCTTGAAACTTCGAAATGGAACACATACGGTTGTGGCACATGTGGAAGACAATTTCGGGAATATCCAAACAAGCACCGCCACATTTACGGTAAACGATCCCAATGTAGTGGCAACTACCGTTACGCTTATTCCTGATGCTCAGGCACATGTAGGTAACGTGTATGAGATGAAAGTCAACACGAACAATTCACAGGATATAAAAGAATTGAATATCAGTCTCGAATTGAATCAATATGCTTCTATTGACGCGTCAAATGGAGTTGTTTTTGCCGCATCCGTTACTGAGGGAACTTACAATTACAATTCCACCAATAGTCAATTGACAATTAATCTGAAAAATAATAATACTGCCGCCGCTGTGGAAACACTCGCGACTATCAGGGTAAACATCGCGAAAAACAGTAATCCTGATGATGTGCTCAGATGTACCCCGATTGTAGCAACTGCAACATATGGTGATGATACAACCGGAGCGTTCTCGTTTTTTACCGCTTTTTCCAGACCCGTATTGGCAACATACAACCTTACTGTTCTCAAACGCATTGTAGGAGTGCCCGGTGAAGTATTGGTAACCGATCTGAATGAAAATCCGGTAGCAGGCGCTACCGTATATGCCGACGCTGTAACGGGTGTAACCGGTGCCAATGGTATTGCTTCATTTAATTTCACTGCCTCGGCACAGGCTGTTAATATGTATGCCGGAAAAGAAAGTAAATACTCTTATACCTATATAGTACGGACACTCCCACCGATGCTGACAAGCACTCCATCAGCTATCAGATCAGGAACGACAGTTGATCCTTCCACATCAAAAACCATCGTATGGATGGCAAATCCTGCTATTGTAGCAGATCCATCAATTATTAAGATAGCTAAGAAATCGGATGGAGAAGGAAACTTCCAACAATTTACAGGAATAACAAAAATACTTGAATTCGATGCTATATCAAGCAGCGGTGTCGCTAAAGGTAGTAAAGTTACTGTGACTGGATTAGATCCCGGAACAACTTATATTTATCAGGTGGGTGACGGTACCAACTGGTCGGCGACAAGAGAATTTACAACAACAACCAATACCGGCAAATTCTCATTCAGCGCTTACGGCGATTTACAGGCGACAGGTCCGGCGGATATGGCTCATTGGATCGCTGCTGCGGCAACATTGCAGGCAATGGATCAAAAGCCCTTCTTCAGCCTGAATGTGGGCGATATTGTTGATAATGATAATAACTGGGCATATCACTCTCATTATTCAAGTTTGTTCGATCAGCGTACCGGCTTCGCGAATATCGACATGGTATCCACCTATGGAAATCATGAATATATGGGTACCCCCAATGCTGATATTATTAAATTTTTGAATGGGCATCCCACTTTGGAATCATCTGACAAATACGATATTGCGAAGGTAGGAGACGGTACTTATGCCTCTGTTTACGGAAATATGATTGTTATTGGTCTGGATTGGGAATCAAAAGGCGGTGGCTACACGGCGCTTCAGCGCCAAACGGAACAGGTTAAATGGTTGGACGAAGTGCTGACAGCACATGCCGGTAAAACATGGAAAATAATTACGCTCCACTATGAAATTCCTAATACTGGCTTTACGCCAACTTCTATGGCAACATTAGGACCGGTGTTGGATAAACACAATGTACAATTGGCGTTCTGCGGACACGGTCATTCATTCCGTTGGGTACAGGTTAAAAACAATGTTTGGACTCCTTCTGCTTATACACGCACAGGAACACCGGAAGAAGGTGCAGGAACGCTCCATTGGCAGCTCGGTGGTATGCGACCAAGCGATGGTAATAGTCAGCGATGGATGTTGGGGGAAGTCGATGGCGATACAATTAAATTTACTATCAGAAATGGCAGCAATGAGGTTGTCGTAAATGAATGTTTTACCTTAACAACTGTAGGTGAATCTCCTGAAGATGTTAGGAATGTAGATGGTAATAGTAACATAAAAGTTTATCCGAATTCTTTTACGGAATCAATTAATATTTCCGGTGCTGAAAACTGTGTATTACAAGTGATGGATATTACCGGTGCTAAGATCTATCAACAGAAAATAACGGCTGATAATGAAGTAATTCATTTAAGGTCATTGTCAACGGGGGTGTATTTCCTGCATTTTAGAAAAAATAAAGAAGTAAATATTGTAAAGCTTGTGAAGAAGTAAAATTGATAATTCTGTGTTACATTCTCCCCTGAACACCTGCTTATACACTCTTGAAAATAGCGTATTCGGAATTTAATTTTGTTTCGACCTTGAGCATTGATCCACGAGATACACGATCGAAAGATACGGTATCTCTGTGTGTGTATTTAGACCGATTTCGCATGTACGACTATTGCTGTAGCCTGTTTTGACTCCCGCTTGTTTGATTTGCTCAGGGAGTTTGCGCAGCGCATATTTATTGAGCTCGGGGACGAAGAAACCTTTGTCCCCGGCGAAACCACAACAACCAACTTCCTCGGGAACCAAAACATTACGACTGCAAAGTTTAGCTATTTTGATCAGCGAGGGCATCAGTCCCATTTTGATGGTGGAACAGGTCGAATGGATGGTAATCGGTTCATCTGTCTGCTCAAATTCGAGTTTGTCGAGGAGGAATTTATCGATGAACTCTACGGGTTCGTACATATCTAAGCTCTTGATGGTATGGCGCATGCGTAGCAGACAGGGACTTTGGTCGCACAGTACCGGGTATTTCCCGTTCTCACTGGCTTTTAAGAGTGCCTTTTCGAGTTCTCCCGATTTGTAATCGGCTACGTCGGGCATGCCTTTGCTTTCCCAAATGGTGCCGCAACAAAGTTTATTCATCTTTTCAGGGAAAATGACTTCGTAACCGGCTTTGTTCAGAAAGGAAAGTATTTTCTTTGTCAGAGGTACCTGCTCAGGATCATTATGCGAAGGTCCCATCATCTGGTTCAGACAGCTCGGGAAATACACCACTTTCAGATCAGACTTCGGCTGAACGAGCGATAAAATTTTGGGTGCGGGTTTCGGCAGGGTGGCTGTCCACAGCGGAATCTTATAGCCACTGACGCGGTGCAGGGCTTTGCCGAGCCTATTCACGTTGTTGTTTCCGATAACAGTCCTCGCAATATTGGCAGCACCCAGCGCTGTTTTGAGCGTACCGCCCAGCAGGCTGAAATTATTGGCTGTCCACTTGCCGATGCGCTTGTTCCGGGGATGCAGGTCGTTGTTGCGCTTGCGTACGACATGGATGTAATCGCCGACATTGATGCCAACGGGACACGAAGTGGCACAGAGTCCGTCGCCGGCACAGGTTTCACTCCCGGCGAATACATATGCCGTTTCTAGTTCTTTCAATAAAGCCGGATTTTCGCCGGTTTGTTCCAAACGGATCATTTCGCGTTGCACGACTATGCGCTGACGTGAGGATAGGGTGAAGCCCCAGCTCAGGCAGTTGACTTCACAAAAACCGCATTCAATACATTTGTCGATAAGTGGATGTGTTTCCGGCAGTGGTTTGATGTTTTGTAAATGACAATTCGGGTCTTCGTTGAAAATGACACCCGGATTCAGGATACCATTCGGGTCAAACAATTGCTTCACGTCCAACATAAGTTTGAAGGCAGCATCACCCCATTCGCGACGCACAAAAGGTGCCATGTTGCGACCAGTGCCGTGTTCGGCTTTTAGGGAGCCTTCATATTTTTCAACCACCAAATCCACAACTTTATTCATCATGTTTTCGTACTGTGCAACAGCTTCCAGTGAGTCGAGAGCCTGATTCAGAATGAAATGGTAGTTTCCATCCAGGGCATGTCCGTATATCACCGCTTCCTCGTAACCATTTTGGTCGAGAATCTCCCGCAAATCTTCAATGGCATCTGCAAAAACTTCCATCGGAAAAGCCACGTCCTCAATCAGACAGGTAGTGCCAATGGGACGCGTACCTCCTACGGTTGGGAAAATACCTGAACGCATTTTCCAGTATGCGCTGTATTCTTTTTCATCCGTGGTAAACCGAACGGGATACAGGGTTTTGAAACGGGCTACGATCTCATTGACTTTCGCAGTTTTTCCGGCCAGTTCGTGTTCGTTTTCCGCTTCAATTTTAATTAGCAAGGCAGAGCCTTTCTCCGGTAGTGATTTTAGAGGTAGGGCAGGAGAGTCGTCTTCCACCGATTTTAGTGCTTTCCGGTCGAAGAACTCCAGTGCGGTTACCGGAGCATGTTTCAATGCCATCACCAGTTCACTGGCCGTACGGTTAGTCT
>Ga0209575_10000999_pt1 | contig 12934 bp, 12 predicted proteins | sample Medcelwee11metaG_FD_187172 | JGI IMG/M metagenome (GOLD analysis project Ga0209575, IMG submission 187172) | Freshwater pond sediment microbial communities from the University of Edinburgh, under environmental carbon perturbations - Medium... | ecosystem: Environmental > Aquatic > Freshwater >...
TTGCCGAGGGCGAGGTTGAGCAGCGAGCCGCTGGAGAAGGCCACCAGGGTGCCGGGCTCGGCCGGCCGCTGGGCGACGACGGTGTTGTAGGCCACCGCGCCGACCCCGCCCGGCATGTAGGAAAGGTGCAGCGGCTGGCGGGTCAGCCCGGCCTCCTGCAGCGCCTGGCGCGCCAGCTTGCAGACCAGGTCGAAGCCGCCGCCGGCCGCGGCAGGGACGATGCACTGCGGAGAGACGGGTTCGGCGGCCTGGGCGCTGCACAGCAGCAGCGCGGCGGCCGCCAGCAGGGCGCGACGGATCGATGGGCCCATGGGTGTCTCCTCCGCTGCGGGTCATGCGCGGGCGTTCGGCCAGGCAGGAGCATGGCCGGGCGCCGGCAGGCACAGGATACAGGGACGGACGCCATCGGGCAGGGCGATGGGCGTGGCGCGGGCGAAGGACGGCCTGGGCATGGGAGAGTTCCCTTGTTGTTGTCGTCGCCGGCCGCGGGGTGCGGACGGCGATCTTGGTTGCCGAGCCTAGTGCGGCAGGCTTTCACCAGGCTTTCAGTCGGCCTGCGGGCCGTCCCGGGACGACCCGCAGGCGGCGGCTCAGGCCAGGGCGGCCGGTTCGGCCGGGCGACGGGCGGCGCGGCGGCGCCAGAGGCGCAGCAGCGGCAGGACCAGCATCAGCGCGATCAGCGCCCAGGTGCCCTGGCTGATGCCGCTTTTCCAGAGGATGTCCAGCTCGCCGCTGGAGATCGACAGGGCGCGGCGCAGGTTGTCTTCCATGTGGCCGCCGAGGATGAAGCCGAGCAGCAGCGGCGAGAGCGGGAAGTCGAGCTTGCGCAGCAGGTAGCCGAGGATGCCCACCGCGACCATCAGCAGCAGGTCGAAGGTGGTGGCGTGCACGGCGTAGACGCCGATCCCGGTGATGATCACGATCGCCGGCGCCAGTGCCCAGTTCGGCGCGGCGAGGAGGCGGGTGAAGACCTTGACCATCGGCACGTTGAGCACCAGCAGCATCAGGTTGGCGACGAACAGCGAGGCGATCAGCCCCCAGACCAGCTTCGGCTCGTTCTGGAACAGCAGCGGGCCGGGGGTGATGTTGTAGAGGGTCAGCGCGCCGAGCATCACCGCCGTGGTGCCCGAGCCGGGCACGCCGAGGGTCAGCATCGGCACCATGTTGCCGCAGCAGGAGGCGCCGATGGCGGTCTCCGGGGCGGCCAGGCCGCGCAGGTCGCCCTTGCCGAACTGCCCGTCGGCCCCGGCCAGGCGCTTCTCCGTCGAGTAGGCCAGGGCGCTGGCCAGGGTGCCGCCGGCACCGGGCAGCACGCCGATGATGAAGCCGCTGAGGGAGCAGCGCAGGTTGACCATGAACACCCGGCGCGCCTCGTTGAAATTGAACAGCATGCGCCCGGTGGCCTGGACCGCCTGGTGGCCGTGATGGGTCTTCTCCAGCAGCAGGAGAATCTCGCTGACCGAGAACAGCCCGAGCACCAGGACCACGAACTGGATGCCGTCGGCGACGTGGATGCTGTCGAAGGTGAAACGGTACACGCCGCTGTTGGCGTCGATCCCCACGCAGGAGAGGAACAGGCCGAGCAGCGCGACGACCAGGGTCTTCATCGGCTTGTCGCCGGCCATTCCGGCCAGCGACACGATGGCCAGCACCATCAGCGCGAAGTACTCGGCCGGACCGAAGGCGATCGCCCACTTGGCCAGCAGCGGCGCGAACAGCACCATGCCGATGGTGGCGATGAAGGCGCCGAGGAAGGAACTCCACGCCGACAGCGACAGGGCGACCCCGGCCAGGCCCTGGCGGGCCATCGGGTAGCCGTCCAGGCAGGTCATCAGGGTCGCCGCCTCGCCGGGGATGTTGAGCAGGATCGAGGAGATCCGCCCGCCGTATTCGCAGCCCAGGTAGACCGCGGCCAGCAGGATCAGCGCCGATTCCGGCGGCAGGCCGAAGGCGAAGGCCACCGGGATCAGCAGGGCCACGCCGTTGATCGGGCCGAGGCCCGGCAGCAGGCCGACCACGGTGCCGATCAGGGTGCCGATCAGGGCGATCAGCAGGTTGGTCGGGGTCAGCGCGACGCCGAAGCCTTGCATCAGGAAGTTGAGGGTTTCCATGTCAGATCTCCAGGCCGGCGAGGATGCCGAGCGGCAGGGGCACGTCGAGCAGGCGGTCGAACAGCAGGTAGAGGCCGGCCGCCAGCGCGACGCCGAGGCCGAGGCTGGGCAGCCAGCGGCCGCCGTACAGCCGGGCGAAGCACAGCCCGGCGAGGCTGCTGGCGGGGATGAAGCCGAGCGGTTCGAAGGCCAGGGCGAAGCCCAGCAGCAGGACAATGCACAGGCCCACCTTGCTCAGGCTCTGCGCGGTGGGCGGCGGCTCGTCGGGGTCGTGCTCCAGCGGCGTCGGGTGGATCAGCAGGTAGACCAGGCCGGCGGCCAGGAGCCCCAGCATCAGCAGGGGAAAGGCCCGCGGGCCGACCGGCTCGTAGGCGAACGGTGCCTGGTAGGCGGAGCCGATGTGGATCATGGCCAGCACGGGCACGAGCCAGGCGGCCAGGAACAGGCGTTGCAGCAGCATGATGGCGTCCTCGGGCGAGGGCCCCGGCGGGGGCCTCGCCGCTCGATCACTGGGTGAGGCCGAATTCCCGGGCCAGCTCGCGGTAGCGGGCGACTTCCTTCGACACGTGGGCCTGCAGCGCGGGGCCGGTCAGGGCGAAGGGGAACAGCTCGCGCTGGTCGCGCAGGCGGGCGAAGTCCTCGGAGGCGAGCAGCCGGTCGAAGGTATCCTTCCACCAGGCGTAATCGGCGTCGCTCACCTTCGGCCCCAGGTAGTAGCCGCGGATCACCGGCCAGACCACCTCGTAGCCCTGCTCGCGGGCGGTCGGGATGGCGGCCATCGCCGGCTCCTTCAGGCGCTGCTCGGAGAGCACCGCGAGGATGCGCATGCCGCCGCTTTCCACGTGGGTCATGGAGTCGGAGATGTCGGTGCTGCCCACCTGGATGTGCCCGCCGAGCAGCGCGGTGGCGATCTCGCCGCCGCCCTCCATGGCCACGTAGCGCAGCTGGCGCGGATCGACGCCGACCGCCTTGGCGAACAGCGCGGTCTGCATCCAGTCCTGGCTGCCGACGGTGCCGCCCGAGCCGATCACCACCTGTTCGGGGTTGGCCTTGAGCGCCGCGGCCAGGTCGGCGAGGGTCTTGTAGGGCGAGTCGGCGCGCACGGCGATGGCGCCGTAGCTGGTGCCGACCGCCGCCAGCCACTTCACCGCGTTCTCGTCGAAGCGGCCGAACTTGCCCTGGGCGAGGTTGAGCAGCGAGCCGCTGGAGAAGGCGGTCAGGGTGCCGGCGTCGGCCGGGCGCTGGGCGACGATGGTGTTGTAGGCCACCGCGCCGACGCCGCCCGGCATGTAGGTGACGCGCATCGGCTTCTCCAGGAGCTTCGCCTCGACCAGCGCGCTCTGCGCCAGCTTGCAGGTGAGGTCGAAGCCGCCGCCGGGGGCGGCCGGGGCGATGCATTCGGGACGCTTGGGCTCGGCGCAGAGCGGGGCGGACAGCAGCACGGCGGAGCCGGCCGCCAGCAGGGTGTTGCGCAGCGATGGACGCATGGAGGTTTTCCTCTGGTTTGTTGTTGTTGTCGCAGGAAACGTGGATTCAGACGGACGGGCAGGGCGTCGCGGGCGGATGCCGGCGGCGGGCGCAAGACAGGCGAAAGGCGGTCTGGGGCGGGCGGACGCGCAAGGGCGCCGGCGGGGCGAGCGGGATGCGAGGCATACAGTGGTTTCCATTGTTGTTGTTGTCGGGAAGCCGCTACCACTGCGTAGGGGCTGCCGGGGCGAGGCGCGTCCGGGGCCCGGCGAGCGACTCTCGGGAGATCCTAGTGAGCGAAGCTTTCGCCAACCTTTCACCGGACTTTCGCCGCAGTTCCCCGCTGATCAACCGGGCTTCGTGCCTGTACACTGGGTGGCATTTCCCCTCCTGCGGAGACCGCCATGCGCATTCTTTTGGTCGAGGATCACGCCCCGCTGGCCGACAGCGTGGCCCAGGCGCTGCGCGCGGCGGGGCTGACCGTCGACGTCTTGCACGACGGGGTGGCCGCCGACCTGGCGCTGTCCAGCGAGGACTTCACCCTGGTGGTGCTCGACGTCGGCCTGCCGCGGCTCGATGGTTTCGAGGTGCTGGCCCGGCTGCGCGAACGCGGCAACCGGGTGCCGGTGCTGATGCTCACCGCCCGCGCCGAGGTCAAGGACCGCGTGCAGGGCCTCAACCTCGGCGCCGACGACTACCTGGCCAAGCCCTTCGAGCTGACCGAGCTGGAGGCGCGGGTCAAGGCCCTGCTGCGCCGCAGCGTGCTCGGCGGCGAGCGCCAGCTGCGCTGCGGCGAGCTGGTCTACGACCTGGCCACCAGCCGTTTCGCGCTGGCCGGCGAACCGCTCAACCTGACCGCCCGCGAGCAGGCCGTGCTGAGCGCGCTGATCGCCCGACCGGGGCGGGTGATGAGCAAGGAACAGCTGGCTTCCCAGGTGTTCGGCCTGGACGACGAGGTCAATCCCGAGGCCATCGAGATCTACGTCCATCGCCTGCGCCGCAAGCTGGAGGCGAGCGCGGTGCGCATCGTGACCTTCCGCGGCCTCGGCTACCTGCTGGAGTCGCGCGGTGAATGAGCCGGCCGGCGAGTCGGGAATCCGCGTCGACGGCAGCCTGCGCGGCCGCCTGCTGCGGCGGATGGCCGGGCTGCTGGCGGTGCTGCTGGCGATCAGCGGGCTGAGCGCCTACTACAACGGCCGCCAGGCCGCCGACCGGGCCTACGACCGCACCCTGCTGGCCTCGGCGCGGAGCATCGCCGACGGGCTCTCCGAGGCCGACGGCAGCCTGCGCGCGGACATCCCCTACCTGGCCCTGGACAGCTTCGCCTTCGACAGCGCCGGACGCATCTACTACCAGGTGCTGGATATCCGCGGCCAATTGGTATCGGGCTACGAGAACCTGCCCGGCGCGCCGCAGCGCACCCCGCTGACCCGCGACTACCCGGCCCTGGCGCGCTTCTACGACGCGCATTATCGAGGCCAGAACGTGCGGGTGGTCAGCCTGCAGCAGCCGGTCAGCGAGACCACCCTGAGCGGCATGGCGGAAATCCGCGTGGCCGAGACCGAGGAGGCCCGCGAGCGCATGGCGCGCAGCCTGCTCGCCGACACCCTGCTGCGCCTGGGCCTCTTGGCGGTCGGCGCGATGGCCCTGGCCTGGTTCGTGGTCACCGCCGCGCTGCGCCCGCTGGAGCGCCTGCGCCTGGCGGTGGAGGAGCGCAGCCCGGAGGACCTGCGGCCGCTGCCGCCGGTCACGGTGCAGCGCGAACTGCTGCCGCTGGTCAGCGCCCTGAACCTGTTCACCGGGCGCCTGCGCAACCTGCTGGAACGCCAGTCGCAGTTCATCGCCGACGCCGCCCACGAGCTGCGCACGCCGCTGGCGGCGCTCAAGGCGCGCCTCGAACTGGGCCTGCGCGAACGCGACCCGGCTGCCTGGCATCGCACCCTGGAGGAGGCCCGGCAGAGCGGCGACCGGCTCTCCCACCTGGCCAACCAGCTGCTCTCCTGGGCACGGATCGAAAGCAGCGCCCAGGCCATCGCCGAGGGCGGCGCCGAGCCGGTCGAGCTGGGCAGGCTGTCCCGCGAGCTGGGCCTGGCCCTGGCGCCTCTGGCCCACGCCCGCGGCGTGGCGCTGGCTTTCGAGGGGCAGGGCGAGGTCTGGGTGACGGGCGAGCCGACCCTGCTCAACGAGCTGCTCAGCAATCTGGTGGACAACGCCCTGGCGCACACCCCGCCGGGCGGCAACGTGATCCTGCGGGTCGCCGCGCCGGCCGTGCTGGAGGTCGAGGACGACGGCCCGGGCATCCCGGAGAGCGCCCGGCAGAAGGTCTTCGAGCGCTTCCAGCGGCTCGACCCGCAGCGCGGCGGCGCCGGACTCGGGCTGGCCATCGTCGGCGAGATCTGCCGGGCGCACCAGGCTGCGATCCGGCTGCTCGACGGCGCCGCCGGCGGGCTTCGGGTGCGGATCGAGTTTCCGCCGGTGCGCCGGGCGGAGGAGGCGTAGGTCGACGTGCGGTTCCCGGCCATCGGGTGCGCGGTGAACCGGTCTTCATGCCGTTTTTTGTTTTCGACCGGCTGCTCGAGAGCGGCCGCGGAATAGCGCGAGCGGCTGATGCGCGCCAATACTTTCCGAATACTCAATAATGAATAAACGGAATTGCCCTTATTGAAAGCCTCTCGAACTCCTAGAATCATTCCCGGAGAGACAGAAAAACGCCTCGAAAATATTCCGGACTTCCAAACAGGCATCGCTGGGAAAACTCAGTGAAGGGACCGGCTTGCCTGATGAAACAGGAGAGTGACCATGAATCGTTTAGCTGCCGTGATGATGGCTGTGGTTCCCTTTATAGCCATGAGCAACTTGGCTGATGCCGCCGAAGAGGAACCCGACCCCCTGACTGCCGATCTCCAACTTGTCGTGCCTGAGGAGTCGGCGGATGACGAAACAACCGTTGAAGCGCATGACTACCAATATGGCGATGAACTGGATGTTGAAAAGATCATTTCCATCGAGAGCGATTCGATGGCGTGTGGCGTCACTCCGGCGGTCATGACCTACGAGGACTCCCATGGCGAGGTACACGTCCTGCGTTATCAGGTCATGGGCACCGGTTGCCAGAACGGCTAATTCGGACCTTATTAGTTCTTGGAGTTATGCGGCTTCAACTTCAATTTGAGAAAATGCACTTCAGGCATCTTGTATGGCTGAAATGCATTCATCGCGCTTTTGTTTGTCTGAATAGTTGATGGTGCGAGATCCAAATTGGCCGTGGATGAATAGCGCGCCCCGCAAATGTTCTCGACGAAGAAGGGTAAGCGCAGTGTCCTGTATCGCGTCAAATGCTCTTCGGGGCGAAAACTCAAATCTGGATTGACATGCACATGCGCCGGATGGACTGCGCTACTTGGCGATAGCCTGTGCATTGCCTGCTGAAGCTCGCCGTGGCGCTTGCTATGCTGGGCTCGTCCAGTCACGACAGGCCACCCCTGGCCGGACTCAAGGAGCTTGACTCTGGTATCCAGCAACCTGTGCAAAGGTGAATATTGGTGATTGTGATGAACACCACCCAGCAGAGCAGCAAGGATGCCTTTCGATGCACCTGACTCACAAGATCGCCCTGCACCCGACTCCCGAGCAGGCGGACTACTTCGCCCGGGCCTGTGGTACAGCTCGAAAAGTGTGGAATTGGGCACTGGACGAGTGGAGCAAGCAGTACGCTGGCGGTGGCAAGCCGAACGCAATGGCGCTGAAGAAGCAGTTCAACGCCATCAAGTACGAACTGTACCCATGGCTCAAGGACATTCACCGAGACGCGCATGCCCAGCCGTTCACCCACCTGGGCAAGGCCTGGACCACCTTCTTTTCAGACCTCAAGACCGGCAAGCAGGCGCACGAACCGCGCGTCAAGAAGAAAGGACGCTGCCTGGACAGCTTCTACGTTGCCAATGACAAGTTCTCACTGGACGGAAAGTCCATCCGGCTCCCGAAGATCGGGACCGTGGCCATGACCGAGACGCTGCGCTTCGAGGGCAGGATTCTCGGTGCCACCGTCTCGCGCACGGCCGACCGCTGGTTCGTCGCCGTGCAGGTCGATGTGCCCGAGCATCAGGCGCTGCGCCGCCGCAGGGGGCACGGCACCGTGGGCGTGGACCTCGGCCTCAAAGCCGCCGCCACCCTGTCGAATGGCGAGAGCATCCAGGCGCACAGGCCGCTCAAGGCCGCCCTGCGCCGGCTGAAGATTCGCAGTCGGAGGCTGAGCCGCCAGCTCGAAGCGGCCAAGCTGGCGGTGGGTCTGGCTCCAGGTGCCCGACCGCCCAGGGGCACCCGACTGCTGGTGTCGAACAACCGGCGCAAGTCCGCTGCGAAGTTGGCGAGGCTGCATGCCCGCATTGCCAACCTCAGAGCGGATTTCACCCACAAGCTCACGACAAGGCTCTGCCGCGAAAACCAAGCGGTGGTGATCGAGGATCTGAACGTGCGGGGCATGCTGGCCAACGACCGGCTGGCCAGGGCGATCAGCGACGTGGGCTTTGGGATGTTCCGCCAGCAGATGAACTACAAGGCGCAGCGCTACGGTACGCGCCTGGTGGTAGCCGACCGCTGGTATCCCAGCAGCAGGCTGTGCTCTGTCTGCGGCTGGAAGTACGAGGCGCTGACGCTGAGGGAGAGGACGTGGGCCTGTGCCGACTGCGGCACGCACCACGACCGCGACCACAATGCGGCGCGCAACCTGGAACGGCTGGCAACCGCAACTGCCCTACCCGTGGCGAGTCCGGCCGGCAACGGTGGCGCTGCGGCGGGGAGGGTCCCCGCCGTAGTCGGGAAAGTTACGCCTGTCAGTCATGAATGCGGCCAACAAGGCGCGTCAGGGCAGGAAGAAAAGTGTGAACACCTTTGTTCACCTTTTTGATAGCAGAGCCGGTGCCTTCCCCCCTGCGTTCGCGTTTCCTGTGGCTCGCCCTGCTGGCGCTGGCCGTCGCCGGCGGCGGGTTCTGGCGCCACTGGCGCGGCCCCGAACTGCCCGGCTATCGGCTGGAGCTGCGGCCGCTGGTGCAGCGGGTGGTGGCCAGCGGCGAGGTCGGCAGCCAGTCCCTCGCCCAGGTCGGCAGCGAGATCACCGGGGTGGTGGCGGCCCGTCACGTGCGCGAGGGCGATGCGGTGCGCGCCGGCGACCTGTTGCTCGAGCTGCGCGACGACGAGCAGCGCGCCCGGGTGCGCGAGGCCGAGGCGGCGCTGGAGCAGTTGCTGCGCTCCACCCGCCCGCAGGCCGAGGCGCTGCTGAACGAGACCCGGACCAACCTGGAACAGGCGCGCCGCGAGCGGGAGCGCCGCGACATCCTGCTCGAGCGCCGGGTGGTGGCCGCCGAGGAGCGCGAGCAGGCGCGCCGCGCCGAGATGACCGCGCGGGTCGCCCACGAGCGGGCGCGTCTGGCCGCCGCGGCGCTGGCCGCGGGCGGCAGCGAGGAGCGGGTGCTGCGCCAGCGCCTGGAGGCGGCGCGGGTGGCGCTGTCGCGCACGCGCATCCATGCCCAGGTCGACGGCATCGTCCAGACCCGCGCGGTGGAGCCGGGCGATCTGGTGCAGCCGGGCCGCACCCTGCTGGAGATCGCCCGCGCGGGCGGTCGCGAGATCCTCCTGCCGCTGGACGAGAAGGACCTGGCGCCGGTCGAGCCCGGCCAGCTTGCCCGGGTGGTGGCCGACGCCTATCCCGAGCGGGTCCTCGCCGCGCGGGTCGGCTACCTGGCGCCGGCGGTGGACACCAGCCGCGGCACCCTCGACGTGCACCTGGACCTGCTCGAGGTGGCCGACTTCCTGCGCCAGGGCATGACCGTCTCGGTGAACATCGAGACCGGCCGCCGCGAGCAGGCGCTGGTGCTGCCCAACGACGCCCTGTTCGAGCGCGACGGTTCGCGCGGCACGGTGCTGCGCCTGAACGGCGAGCACGTCGAGCGGGTGGCGGTGCGTCTGGGCCTGCGCGGCACCGCGCTCAGCGAAGTGCTCGAGGGCCTGGCGCCCGGCGACCGGGTGCTGGCGGTGGCGGCCGAGGAGGGCGCGCGGGTGCGCCTGCGCGAGCAGCCGCTGCCGCTGGGTCGGACGGAGTGACGGCGATGGGCGGGTCGCTGTGGCTCGAGTGGAAGATCGCCCTGCGCTTTCTGCTCGACAACTACCTGCAGACCCTGCTGATCCTGGTGGGGATCACCGTCGGCTGCGCGGTGATCGTGTTCATCACCGCGCTGGTCACCGGGCTGCAGAGCAACGTCATCGCCCGCACCCTGGGCACCCAGGCGCACATCCGCATGCTGCCGCCGGACGAGGTCAACCGCGTGCTGCCCGCGCCGCCCGGGGTGCTCGCCCTCGACCTGGAGAACCCGCGGCCGCAGCGCCTGCGCTCGATCGGCAACTGGCAGGCGGTGCGCGACGTGCTCGACCGGCAGCCCGAGATCCTCGCGGTGTCGCCGATGGTCAGCGGCCCGGCCATGGGCCGGCGCGGCGTGGCGCGGGCCTCGGTCGCCCTGCTGGGCATCGATCCGGTGCGCTACCTGCGCGTGGTGCCGGTGGCCGACGAGCTGATCGCCGGGCGCTTCGAGATCGGCGCCGGGCATGCGGTGATCGGCAAGAAACTGGCCGAGGACCTCGGCCTGGAGCTGGGCGACAAGCTGCGCCTGGATGCCGGCGAGGGACGCGAGGCGGTCGTCGACGTCGCCGGCATCTTCGAACTCGGCGTGCGCGAGCTGGACGCCCGCCACGTCTACCTGGACCTCAAGCAGGCGCAGACCCTGCTCGATTTGCCCGGCGCGGTGACGGTGATCGACACCACGGTCGCCGACATCTTCGCCGCCGAGGACCTCGCCGTGCGCCTGGCCCGGCTCACCGGGCTGAAGGCCGAGAGTTGGATGGCGACCAACGGCGAACTGCTCAACGCGCTGCGCTCGCAGACCATGACCACCCAGATGATCCGGGTCTTCGTCGGCCTATCGGTGGCCTTCGGCATCGCCAGCGTGCTGGCGGTGAGCGTGGTCCAGCGCACCCGCGAGATCGGCATCCTGCGCGCCATGGGCAGTCCGCGCGGGCAGATCCTGCGGGTCTTCCTGCTCCAGGGCGGGCTGCTCGGGCTGCTCGGCTCTGGCGTCGGCGGGGGGCTGGCCTGGCTGCTGGTGCAGGCCTTCAACCGCTTCGGCGCCCGGCTGTTCGAGATCCTCGTCGAGCCGACCCTGATTCCCGGCGCCATGGCGGTGGCGACCCTCACCGGCGTGCTCGCCGCCGCCGTGCCGGCGCGCCGCGCCGCGCGCTACGACCCGGCAGTGGCGATCCGCTATGTCTGAGTCCGAAGAGGTCCTGCGCCTGGCCGGCGTGTGCAAGGTCTACAACCCCGGCACGCCGCAGGAGACCGAGGTGCTGCACGGCATCGACCTGCGCCTGGCGCGCGGCGAGCTGAGCGCGCTGATCGGCCCGTCCGGCTCGGGCAAGAGCACCCTGCTCAACCTCATCGGCCTGCTCGACAGCCCGAGCGCCGGCGAGCTTTATCTGCTGGGCCGGCCGACCCGCGAACTGGACGATGCGGCGCGCACCCGCCTGCGCAACGAGGCGATCGGCTTCGTCTTCCAGTTCCACCACCTGATTCCGGCCTTCAGCGTGCTGGACAACGTGCTGATGCCGCTGATGATCCGCCACGGCAAGCCGGGCGCCGAGGACATCGAACGCGCCCGCGGCCTGCTGGCCGAGGTCGGCCTCGAAGGTTTCGCCGCCAAGAAGGCCACCGAGCTGTCCGGCGGCCAGCAGCAGCGCGTCGCCATCGCCCGCGCGCTGGTCACCCATCCGGCCCTGCTGCTGGCCGACGAGCCGACCGGCAACCTGGATACCCGCACCGCGGAGAACGTCTTCGAGCTGTTCCGCCGCTTCAACGCCCAGTTCGGCTGCGCGGTGCTGGTGGTCACCCACGACCCGCGCCTGGCGGCCGGCTGCCCGCGCACCGTCGAGCTGGTGGACGGATGGATCGTCGGAGGGGCGGACCGGGCATCCGGCTCGCCCTGAGAAATTGTTTCCTTACGGTACACAGACATTGCGCAAACAGTCGATTTATCCTGGGCAGTTATTTCAATAACCTGTATCCAGCTTCCGAAAAAAGCCGCGAAACATTCGAACCACCGGGTTCAAGCAAACGACCCGACATGTTTCGCCGTGCCTTCAGCCTCATCTCGGTTGTTCCGACTGAAGACTTGTAAAGTTTGCACAGTTAGGACATTCAACATGAAACGCTTCATGCCGGTCGTTATCGCCGCCGTCGCTTGTGCTGCACTGGGTAGCGAAACGGTTCTGGCTGCCGAACAACAGCCCAAGGTCGAAACCTACAGTTACAGCACCAAACTGGATATTGCCAAAGTTATCAGTGTCGAAACTCCAGCCAAGGTTTGCGAGGCCGTTCCCGTCCATATGGTCTACGAAGACCATCAGGGTCAGCGGCACGTTCTCGAATACCGGGTGATGGGCACGGGTTGCCAAATCCACTGAGACGGGGCGTGTCTGTTCCCGTCGCGCAAGCAAGGGCTCCGTTCGTTATTCGACCTTGGCTAGCAGGCCGGTTTATACACTCAGGACATTTAACATGAAACGCTTCATGCCGGTCGTTATCGCTGCCGTCGCCTGTGCCGTATCGGCCAGCGAAATGGTCCAGGCGGCCGAACGACAGCCCAAGGCCGAAACCTACAGTTACGGCACCAAACTGGACATTGCCAAAGTCATCAGCGTCGAAGAGCCGGCCAACTTCTGCGAGGCCGTCCCCGTCCATATGGTCTACGAAGACCATCAGGGGCGCCAGCACGTCCTCGAATACAGCGTTATGGGCAAAGGCTGTTCGAACAACTAAGAGTTGCTTCTTCTTCCCGTCACGGGAAGAAGAAGCAAATGAGAAGAACGTCCGGCACGAACCGGTTGCCGGCGATCATTGATCGGCGACCGGCATCAGCGGATGCTTGAGCGAACCCAGCTACCCATGCAGGCCGTCTAATTCTTGCACGCCGTCTCGAGGCCGCGGTCTTGCTGCAGGGGCGTTCCATGCCCGGCTCGGCCTGATCAAGCGGATCGACCGTCTGCTGCAGGCTGAGCGGGGCTGTCAGTTTGGCGACAACCAACGTCGCCTGCCCAGCCCGAGGCCTCGATACTGCGTTGCCGCTCCTCGCCATAGCTCGGCTATGCCTCGTCGCGGCGCCTTGTCTCGAAACCCCGGTCATCCGAACTCCTGATTAGCAATGAGCCTCAGCCAGAAGCCCTACAGGTACTCGGCAGCGCCTACACTGGATATACGAACAGACTTCATGGAGAGGCGATCCATGTCCATGAACCGAATCCAGTTCCAACCCGGC
>Ga0209575_10001000_pt1 | contig 12931 bp, 11 predicted proteins | sample Medcelwee11metaG_FD_187172 | JGI IMG/M metagenome (GOLD analysis project Ga0209575, IMG submission 187172) | Freshwater pond sediment microbial communities from the University of Edinburgh, under environmental carbon perturbations - Medium... | ecosystem: Environmental > Aquatic > Freshwater >...
CATTTCGTCAAGATCGAGACGACTGAGAAGCCTGTGTAAAGCCTCAGCTCCCATGTCAGCAATAAACTTATCAGGATGAGTATCTTCAAGATATTGATTTTCTTTAGGAAGAGATTCAATAATCTCAAGGTATTCTTCCTCGGTCAGAAAATCAAGTTGTTTTACACCATCCACAGCTTTTATACCAGGGTTGATTACAACATATCTTTCATAATAAATTATTGAATCCAGCTTCTTTGTCGGAAGACCAAGCAGATACCCGATTTTATTTGGCAGTGAACGGAAATACCAGATATGTGCCACGGGAACAACCAGAGAAATATGTCCCATTCTTTCGCGACGCACTTTCTTTTCAGTAACCTCAACACCACAACGGTCGCATACTATACCTTTATAACGGATTCTTTTATATTTTCCGCAGTGGCATTCATAATCTTTTACCGGACCAAAGATCCTTTCACAAAACAGACCGTCGCGCTCAGGCTTGTAAGTACGGTAGTTTATTGTTTCAGGCTTCAGCACTTCACCGCTTGAACGATCGAGGATTTCCTCAGGTGAAGCAAGACCTATTGAGATCTTTGAGTAACTGGTTTTTGTTTTGTTATCTCTTCTGAATGACATATACTGAATTTTTTTTATTCAATGATTAAATTAATAGTGGATAGAGTAATTAATCAAGTATTACACTCAATCCGAGACCTCTCAGTTCGTGCAGCAGCACATTCAGTGATTCCGGTATACCCGGCTGCGGCATTGGTTCTCCCTTAACTATTGCTTCATATGCTTTTGCACGGCCAACCACATCGTCGGACTTAATAGTAAGTATTTCCTGGAGTATATGGGCAGCTCCGAAAGCTTCGAGAGCCCATACTTCCATTTCACCGAAACGCTGACCTCCGAACTGTGCTTTACCACCCAAAGGTTGCTGGGTAATAAGTGAATATGGACCAATAGAACGTGCATGCATTTTATCGTCGACCATATGGCCAAGCTTAAGCATATATATAACTCCCACTGTAGCCGGCTGGTCAAATCTTTCACCAGTGCCTCCGTCATACAGGTAAGTTTTCCCATATCTTGGCACTCCGGCTTTTTCAGTATATTCTGTTATCTGATCAATAGTAGCTCCATCGAAGATAGGAGTAGCAAACTGAATACCAAGTTTCTGGCCTGCCCATCCCAGAACCGTTTCATATATCTGTCCAAGGTTCATCCTGGAAGGCACGCCAAGCGGGTTCAGTACAATGTCGACAGGAGTCCCGTCCTCAAGGAACGGCATATCTTCAGCCCTGACTATCCTTGCAACTATACCTTTGTTACCATGTCGGCCTGCCATTTTATCTCCTACTTTAACTTTCCTCTTCTTTGCTATATATACTTTAGCAAGACGGACAATTCCTGCAGGCAGTTCATCACCGATTGTAATATTGTATTTCTTACGTTTATAAATCCCGTCAATCTCCTTATATTTAATAATATAGTTGTGCAGGAGCAGCTTAATGCTGTCGTTTTTCTTCTTATCAGTTGTCCACTTGTTTGGATTAACATTCAGAAAATCAACGTCTTGTAATTGTTTGAGAGTGAATTTGCTCCCCTTTGGAATGACATCAACATTAAGGTAATCTTTTACTCCCTGAGAAGTTTTGCCATTAACAAGGATAAATATTTTATCAACAAGTCTTGACTTTAGTTCTTCAACGTTCTTATTGAATTCGTTTTCAATTTTGTCAAGTATCGGTTTCTCGACTGTTTTTGCTTTCCTGTCCTTAATAGCCCTGGTAAATAGTTTTTTATCAATTACCACACCTTCAAGAGAAGGGCCTGCCTTAAGGGATGCATCTTTCACATCACCCGCTTTATCGCCGAAAATGGCACGCAGGAGTTTTTCTTCCGGAGATGGATCTGATTCTCCCTTTGGAGTGATCTTGCCGATGAGAATATCACCCGGGCGTATATGTGCACCGACCCTGATAAGACCATTTTCATCAAGATGTTTGGTAGCCTCTTCGCTAACATTCGGGATATCAGAAGTGAGTTCTTCAAGTCCACGTTTTGTATCACGTACTTCAAGGAGATATTCATCAATATGAACAGATGTGAACATGTCTTCCTGGACTACTTTTTCTGAAATCACAATAGCATCTTCGAAGTTGTAACCTTTCCATGGCATGAAAGCTACTTTGAGGTTTCTTCCAAGTGCAAGTTCTCCTTTTTTAGTACCATAACCTTCTGTGAGCACCTGACCTTTTTTGACCTTCTCGCCTTTTTTAACAACAGGAATCAGGTTTATGCAGGTATTCTGGTTTGTCTTCCTGTATTTAGGAAGGACATAACGTTTTGTATCGTCATCGAAGCTCACGAACTTCTCTTCGTCGGTTCTTGTATACCTTACTACAATCTCATTAGAATCGACATATTCAACAACTCCATCACCTTCAGCGCTGAACAGAATACGGCTGTCCCGGATAACCTGGGCTTCAAGTCCTGTGCCAACAATTGCAGCTTCGGGATTAATGAGGGGTACAGCCTGACGCATCATGTTTGATCCCATGAGAGCCCTGTTGGCATCGTCGTGCTCAAGGAACGGGATCAGGGAAGCTGCAATAGAAGCGATCTGGTTTGGAGCTACGTCCATCATATCGATCTTAGTAACTTCTTCAAAGGGATAGTCGGCTTCATAGCGGCACTTTGCCCTGGCATCTTCAAAATGTCCGTCTTTTTTCAACGGAGCATTAGCCTGAGCGATCATTTTTTCTTCTTCTTCTTCAGCGCTGAGCCACACGATACCCTCTTTGCTGAAATCGACCTGTGCGTTATTAACTTTCAGATATGGTGTTTCAATAAAACCTAGGTCATTAATTTTGGCATACACACAGAGAGAAGAAATAAGACCGATGTTTGGGCCTTCAGGTGTTTCAATCGGGCAAAGACGGCCATAGTGTGTATAGTGAACGTCCCTTACTTCGAAGCCTGCTCTTTCGCGTGAAAGACCACCTGGTCCTAGTGCCGACATACGGCGCTTGTGTGTCATTTCAGCCAGAGGGTTGGTCTGATCCATGAACTGCGAAAGCTGGTTTGTTCCGAAGAATGAATTTATAACCGATGAAAGAGTTTTTGAATTGATAAGGTCGACAGGAGTGAATACCTCGTTATCCCTGACATTCATTCTCTCACGTATTGTGCGTGCCATACGGGCGAGTCCGACGCCGAACTGGGCATAAAGCTGTTCGCCTACTGTACGTACTCTTCTGTTGCTCAGGTGATCGATATCATCGATATCGGTTTTGGAGTTAATAAGTTCTATAAGGTAACCTATGATTTTGATAATATCTTCCCTGGTAAGGATTTTTACATTCATCTCGGTGTTGAGGCCGAGTTTTTTATTTATCCTGTAACGTCCCACTTCGCCAAGGTCATATCTCTTATCTGAAAAGAATAGCTTGTCAATCACGTCGCGGGCTGTTGCCTCGTCGGGAGGTTCAGCATTCCTGAGCTGGCGGTAAATATATATTACTGCCTCTTTTTCAGAGTTACAAGGATCTTTCTGAAGTGTATTATATATGATTGCGAAATCCGACAAGGTAGTATCATCTTTGTGCAGAAGGATATTTTTTGCACCAGAGTCGACAATAAGATCGACATGTTCAGATTCGATAACTGTTTCCCTGTCGAGGATAACTTCATTTCTTTCAATTGAGACTACTTCGCCGGTATCTTCATCCACAAAGTCTTCAACCCATGTTTTCAATACCCTGGCAGCCAGTTTGCGGCCTACCAGTTTTTTGATATTTGTTTTAGAGACTTTATGTTCTTCAGCGAGGTTGAAGATCTCAAGGATCTCTTTGTCGCTTTCGAAGCCGATAGCACGAAGAAGTGTAGTGACGGGAAGCTTTTTCTTCCTGTCAATATATGCATACATCACGTTATTGATGTCGGTAGCAAACTCAATCCAGGAACCTTTAAAAGGGATTATACGAGCAGAATAGAGTTTAGTGCCGTTAGCGTGAATGCTTTGTCCGAAGAATACTCCCGGAGATCTGTGCAACTGTGAAACAACGACCCTTTCAGCTCCGTTAATGACAAATGTAGCGCGATCAGTCATATAAGGAACAGTTCCCAGGTATACATCCTGAATTACAGTATCGAAGTCCTCATGTTCGGGATCGGTACAGTAAAGTTTAAGCTTAGCTTTTAACGGGACGCTGAATGTAAGTCCGCGTTCGATACATTCTTCGATAGTATAACGGGGAGGGTCGATATAATAATCCAGAAATTCAAGAACGAAATTATTCCTTGTATCAGTTATCGGAAAGTTTTCAGTAAAGACTTTAAAAAGTCCTTCCTTTTTCCTGTTCTCGGGAGTTGTTCCAAGCTGAAAGAACTCACCGAATGATTTCAACTGAATTTCCAGAAAATCAGGGTATTCAAGTTGGTTTTTCCTGGAGGCGAAACTTATTCTCTCGGTATATTTTGAGGACATTGTAAAAAGATTAAGTGAACTTATAATTTAAAGAACAAAAAGGCTTAGTCCCGCGCCAAGCGGGACTAAACCTAAAAACCAGCTTAGAGGTATAACTTATTTAAGTTCAACTTCAGCTCCTGCGTCAACTAATTGATTTTTAATTGTCTCAGCTTCTTCCTTCGAAACACCTTCTTTAACAGGGCCCGGAGCTGCATCAACTACTGCTTTAGCTTCTTTCAGTCCAAGACCGGTGATGTCTTTAACGAGTTTAACAATCTGTAATTTCTGACCGCCTGCGCTTTTAAGAATAACATCGAATGTTGATTTCTCTTCAGCAACAGGTTCTGCGCTAGCAGCTGGACCAGCAATAGCTACTGCAGCAGCAGCAGGTTCGATTCCATACTCTTCTTTAAGTATTTTTGCCAGTTCGTTCACTTCTTTTACAGAGAGGTTAACCAGTTCTTCTGCAAATTTCTTAAGATCTGCCATTTTTATTGATTTTTAATTTGATTATACTTAATTAATTACTCTTTTTTTGATAGTGTTTCAAGAACACCATGTATTGTAGTTCCGCCTGACTGTAGCGCTGAGATAACGTTTCTGGCAGGTGACTGCAAAAGGAAGATAACATCTCCGATGAGTTCCTGTTTAGTCTTGACAGAGACAAGTGCATCAAGCATATTATCTCCGACATAAATAGACTCCTGAACGTAAGCGCCTTTAAGGACAGGCTTATCATGTTTCCTTCTGAACTCTTTAATAAGTTTAGCAGGTCCGTTTCCGGTATTTGCAAACATGATGGACGTAGTACCTTTCAGAACTGGAAACAGTTCGTCAAAGTTTAAACCAGACTGCTCAAGTGCTCTTTTGAGGAGAGTATTTTTAACAACGATAAGTTTAATATCGTTTTCGAAACACTTTCTTCTCAGGTCACTTGTATCAGCTGCATTAAGCTGAGCAGTATCAGTCAGATAAAAGTGGCTGTACTCTTTCAATCTCTCAGCAAGGCTGTCTATGATAGCATTTTTTTCTTCCCGTCTCATAATTTCTTTCCGATTTTTAGCTTAAAAAATTAATCATCAAGACCTTTAGGATCGATCTTAATTCCCGGACTCATTGTGCTTGAAAGGAATAAGCTACGGATGTAGGTTCCTTTTGCGGCAGCCGGTTTAAGTTTATTGACCATAGAGATAAACTCTTTGGCGTTATCAGCGATCTTATCTGGTTCAAATGAGACTTTTCCGATAGAGGCATGAATGATTCCGCTTTTGTCTACTTTGAAATCAATCTTACCTTGCTTCACTTCTTTCACAGCCTTACCAATTTCCATTGTAACGGTTCCACTTTTAGGGTTAGGCATCAGTCCGCGAGGACCGAGGATTCTCCCAAGCTGACCGACTTTTCCCATAACAGATGGCATGGTTATTATCACATCCATATCAGTCCAACCTCCTTTGATCTTATCGACGAAATCGTCAAGACCAACGAAATCGGCTCCGGCTTCTTTAGCTTCGGCTTCCTTATCGGGGGTACAGAGCACGAGAACCCGTGTCTCTTTTCCTGTTCCGTGAGGCAGTGAAACAACGCCGCGAACCATTTGGTTGGATTTCCTTGGATCAATACCTAACCTTACATCCAAATCTATGGACGCATCGAACTTGGTATTAGTCATTTCCTTTACCAGTACTGATGCCTCTTTCAACGTATATAGCCTCTCCTTATCGAGTTTCTCAAAGGCGGCTTTACGGTTTTTGGTAAGTTTAGTCATTTTTCTCCTAGTTAAATTTTGTCAGGGAAATCACCTTTAACAGTAATCCCCATACTTCTTGCGGTTCCAGCCACCATCTTCATGGCAGACTCTAATGTAAAACAGTTTAAGTCTTCCATTTTTTCTGTAGCAATCAATTTTACCTGGTCCCAGGAGACCTGAGCTACCTTATCTCTGTTGGGTTCTTTGGAACCTTTCTTTGATTTAGCAACTTCAAGAAGCTGAACAGCAACCGGTGGTGTTTTTGTAACGAAATCAAATGATTTGTCAGCATATACTGTAATTACAACCGGTATTACTTTTCCAGCTTTGTCCTGAGTCCTGGCATTAAATTGCTTGCAAAAATCCATGATATTCACACCTTTAGAACCTAAAGCAGGTCCAACAGGTGGAGATGGATTAGCTCCTCCGCCACGAATCTGTAACTTGATTAATCCAGCAACTTCTTTTGCCATAATTTAAAATTTGCGTGTTTATTGCGAGTATATGACAGTTATTCAGGAAGCATTATGAATATTACAACCGTCAATATCTTTTGTTAATTTTCTTTTTCTACCTGCATAAAACTAAGCTCAAGGGGTGTTTTTCTGCCAAATATCTTAACCATCACCTTAAGTTTTTTCTTTTCTTCATTCACCTCTTCGATAATTCCGGTGAAGCTGTTAAAAGGTCCATCGATCACTTTAACGGATTCACCTACAAAGAACGGAACATTTAATTCTTCATCACTTGCATTCAGTTCATCAACCTTACCAAGTATCCTGTTAATCTCTGATTTTCTAAGAGGAACCGGTTCACCATCATTGGAACCAAGGAATCCAATAACATTTGGGACATTTCTGAGCAAATGGGGTATTTCTCCAACCAGTACAGCCTCAACGAGTACATATCCGGGGAAAAATGTTCTTTCCTTACTTATTTTCTTACCAGAGCGTATCTGGTAAACCTTTTCAGTAGGGATAAGAACCTGTGCGACATAATCTCCAAGCTTAAGGCGGGCTACTTCGCTGTCGATATACTCTTTGACCTTCTTCTCTTTACCGCCAATTGCCCGAAGCACATACCACTTCTTTACATTCTCACTCATTTTGATGAGACCTCGTGTTTAGTATAATAAACTATAAATGAATTCCATAATCCTGCTGAATGAAAAGTCCATTGCAGCAACGATTAAGGCAATTATTAGTGTTGCAACCATAACAAGTACGGCGCTGTTCTGAAGTTCACTCCAGGTCGGCCAGGTAACTTTATGAACGAGCTCTGTAAATGATTCCTGTAAATATCCTTTTAAACCCATAGTACTAAATTTATTCGCACGGGAGGAGAGACTCGAACTCCCGACACCTGGTTTTGGAGACCAGTGCTCTACCAACTGAGCTACACCCGTGTATTGATGAAAGAGTAGAATCATGATGAATCATGATTCTACCACCACCGATATATCCAAAACCTTTATTCAAGTATCTTTGTTACAGCACCGGCACCAACAGTTCTACCACCTTCACGGATAGCAAAACGAAGTCCGACGTTTATAGCTACCGGGTAAATAAGGTCAACTGTAATTGTAACATTATCGCCAGGCATTACCATTTCTGTTCCTTCAGGTAGAGTAATTTCACCTGTTATATCAAGAGTTCTTACATAGAACTGAGGACGATATTTGTTATGGAACGGAGTGTGGCGGCCGCCTTCTTCTTTTTTGAGTACATAGATCTCAGCCTCAATTTTAGTATGAGGTGTTATTGATCCCGGTTTAGCAAGAACCATACCTCTTTTAATCTCTTTCTTATCAACACCGCGAAGTAGAAGACCGACATTGTCGCCTGCTTCACCTCTGTCGAGGATCTTGCGGAACATTTCAACACCAGTACAAATTGTTTTGCGTTTTTCAGCAGCAAGACCAATCATCTCAAGTTCGTCACCTGTGTTTACAACACCTGTTTCGATACGACCAGTTGCAACGGTACCGCGTCCTGTGATAGAGAATACGTCTTCAACAGGCATAAGGAATGGTTTCTGATTTTCACGTGGGGGTATTGGAACATAAGCATCAACTGCATCCATCAGTTCCATAACTTTATCTTCCCACTGAGCTTCACCGTGCATAGCACCAAGAGCTGAACCGCGAATAACAGGAGCATTGTCGCCGTCGAATTCGTAAAAATTCAGAAGGTCGCGTACTTCCATTTCAACGAGATCAAGAAGCTCTACATCATCAACCATATCCACCTTGTTCATAAAAACAAGCACTTTGGGAACGTTAACCTGGTGTGCAAGAAGGATATGTTCACGTGTCTGAGGCATTGGTCCGTCAGTAGCAGCAACAACGAGTATTGCACCGTCCATCTGTGCGGCACCTGTAACCATATTCTTAATATAGTCAGCATGACCCGGGCAGTCTACATGTGCATAGTGACGATTAGCAGTCTGATATTCAACGTGAGCAGTGTTAATAGTAATACCCCTTTCTTTTTCTTCGGGAGCATTATCAATTGAGTCAAAATCCCTGATTTCAGAGAGTCCCTTTTTGGCAAGCACCATAGTGATCGCTGCTGTAAGGGTGGTCTTACCATGGTCAACGTGACCGATTGTACCAATATTTACATGCGGTTTCGACCTGTCAAATTTTTCTTTTGCCATAACTCCAAGCGTATTAAATTTAAGTTTATTCTATATTCAATTATTAATCAATTTTCCTGTTGAGCCGGAGGGGGGAATTGAACCCCCGACCCCTTCCTTACCAAGGAAGTGCTCTACCCCTGAGCTACTCTGGCATCAAAAAGTGAGCGGGAGACGGTACTCGAAACCGCGACCCTTAGCTTGGAAGGCTAATGCTCTACCAACTGAGCTACTCCCGCTTAATATCGTCCAGAGAGATCCGCACTTTTCAATCACTCAAAATCATTCAAGATGTACGGTCTCTTTCTGTTTTAAGTGGGGAGAGCAGGATTCGAACCTACGAAGGCATTTGCCAGCAGATTTACAGTCTGCCCCAGTTGGCCGCTTTGGTATCTCCCCTCTTGAAACAGAGTTATTCTCCTAAGACACACATTTTCAACTCTTTCAAGAGCCGATGAAGGGATTCGAACCCCCGACCTGCAGATTACAAATCAGCTGCTCTGGCCAACTGAGCTACATCGGCAATTTAAAGAACGCACCGGAGGGACATATTTCACCCTCAAAAATCGGTGTGCAAATGTATGAATTTATATTTTATATATCAAAAAAAATCAAAATATTTTTAGAAACAGAAAATCTACTGTCCTCTTTTCTTTTGCTTATGCCTGGTAATCTGTTTTTTAAGAGCATCAATTGCTTCGTCAGTTGCCTCTTCAAAAGTCTTACTTTGTTTCCTCGAAAATAAAGGCCCACCTGGTAAATCCAACTTAATTTCGCTAATCTTATTCTCCCTGTCCTGATCTTTGTCTAGCCTGAGGTATACTTCGGCATTGACAATATCTTCACCAAACTGGGTTAGCTTATCCAGTTTCTGATGAACAAAATCAATTAGCTTTTTGTCGGCATCGAACCGCACTGAATGAATCTGAACGTTCATAGTAGTACCTCCTTGTTATTTGTTTAAAATTTAAGCCCTTGGATGAGCCTGTTTATATACTTTTTTAAGCTTCTCAAATGTGTTATGCGTGTAAACCTGTGTTGCAGAAAGGTTTGCATGTCCCAGCAACTCCTTGATGGCATTCAGGTCGGCACCCCTGTTAAGCATGTGCGTTGCAAAAGTATGTCTGAGTACATGAGGACTCTTCTTTTCAATAGTAGTTACCATGGAAAGATAACCTTTTACAATGTTATAAACATATTTGTCATATAATTTATTCCCTTTATCTGTAATAAAAATCCAGTCATTATTTGCCGATCCGCTGATTTCACTCCTGGCCCTCAGATAATCCCCAACCTTTTCTGCAAACTCTTTTGTCAATGGTATTATCCTTTGTTTGTTTCTTTTCCCCGTTACCTTGACAGAAGCTTCGAGAAGATCTACATCATTTATACCAAGATTTATCATCTCCGACCGCCTCATACCTGTCATATAAAGCATTTCAATAATTGTTCGGTTTCTTATCCCTTTGAAACTATCTCCGAAATTGTCATTGTCGAGAAGAGAATCAAGAGCCTTTTCACTTACAAACTGGGGCAATCGTTTTTTCCTTTTCGGAAGAACAACTTTTTCAAGAGGATCCTTTTTCACTATCCCCTCTTTCCTGAGATATTTGTAGAAGACCCTCAGGCAGGATATTTTACGGTGAACACTCGACGATGATATTTTATTTTCCATCAGGTACACAATCCATAACCTTACCTGGTGAGAAGTAATTTCTTCAACGCCTGCAGGTATTTCATTTAATGACATATATGAAAAAAACTGATCCAGATCATTCTTATATGACCGGATAGTATGCGGCGAATACCGCTTCTCGGTTTGCAGATATTGTAAGAATGATTCCTTATAGCCCATGAAGGAATCCCTTAACTGTTATATTAAAAATAAGAAATACAGAGAACGAATTACTCTTCGTTTTCCTGTAGTTTCTGGACGTAAACAGCCTTCTTGACTTCTTCCCTCCGGCGTACAGAAGGCTTAACAAAAGCCTGACGCGAACGTAATTCACGAATCACTCCGGTCTTCTCAAACTTCCTTTTGAACTTTTTTAAAGCTCTTTCAATGTTTTCGCCTTCTTTTAACGGTACAATGATCATAATATAAATTCTGTTTTAAACGAGGCGCAAAGATAGAAATAGAAAAAATCTTTTCAAAACTTTTAAGGAGATAATTTATCCATATAGCTCTGTTTTTTCTGGTTAATAACCATTTAGATGCGAGTTCCTGATTTAATCTGATCATATAAATATACAAAAAAAAACCTGATTCATCAAAAATTTATTCAATCTGTTCCCATTTTCTTACCAACCGTTAATCCTGAATTACCATTCGTCAAATAAATATTTATCATTGTCATCTTAATATTAATATTGCCTGACATAAGAATCATTACCCATGCCCGTAAAACAGTAAAGGTCCTTTTACAGCAAGTAGTTTCTTCATACGATTCTGCACTCACAGGTTTTAGTTAACACCGGGCATGGGTACTTTCTTTAACACTTACTGAAATTCCAGATATGGTCTTACTTTAACTACCCTTTCCTCTGCAATAAGTTTATTTTCAATTAATTCATTCATTCCCACTATCCTTCCCTTCTCCTCCCTGTACTTAAGTATTGCATTGACTTCAGATTTTTCAAGATAAGGCATTCGTATAAGTTGTTTATAATCAGCATTATTTACATTTATTTTTCTTATTGCAGTTGAATCGGCTTTAACCTTTGACGAGATCAGATCAAAAGTTTCAGGTGTAAGCCCATATACTTCCAAAAGCTGGCTGACTGAAGCATAGCCTCCCAGAAGATTCCTGTATTTAATGATCCGTACCGACAGAACAGGACCTATTCCGGGTAGTGCTTCAAGTGATGCTGAATCGCACGTATTGAGATCAAGCAGATTAATTTTCTTTTTATGAACCGACCCCGCTGACCTGACTGCAGCAGGAATAGTGTAATCAACCGTCACTATCTTTGAAGTATCAAAATCTGATTTGGTGTAATTCAGCGGGATAACATCAATATTAGCCCTGTTGGGGAATAAATATCTTACTCCTGCAACTAAAATGATAAGCAATAGGAGAACAAGTGATGATCTTCTTTCCCTTCGGGTATATCCAAACCAGTTTTTAAAAGGTTCTGTGGATAAATGTTTCATTTCCAAATATGCAGTGAGACAACCGCAATTTAGTAATTCCGGCAGACTTTTTTGTAAAATAAAACTTAAATTTTCCGATAAACAGGATCAGAAAGGATAGCCTATCGCAAGTACAACAGTGAAATCTTGCCCAAGGTTATAAGGTCTGTTCACAAAAATCCATTTCGAATCAGTGGTAAGTAATGGATCACGGAGTTTCATTCCAAAATCTACCCTCAGCAGGACGAAACTGAGATCGAGTCTGATACCTGTTCCGGTTCCGACGGCAATCTCCTTATAAAAAGAATTAAACTTAAACTGCGACCCGGGGGTCCCGGGGTCATAGTTATATGACCATATATTACCTGCATCAACAAATAGCGCACCCTGAAGTATCCAGAAGAGTTTAAACCTGTACTCTGCATTTGCTTCAATTTTTATATCAGCAGTCTGGTTAAGGAGTTTATCACTGCCGGGATCATAAGTACCGGGACCGAGAGTACGGACCTGCCAGGCCCTTATCCCGTTGGCTCCGCCTCCAAAATACTGTTTTTCAAATGGGATGGCTTTGGAATTACCGTAAGGAATTCCGGCTCCGATAAATCCCCGGTAAACAATTGAACTTACATCATTTAAAACGATATTATAACGAAGATCAATATCAGCCCTTACATACTGTGCAAACGACTGACCAAGTATACTATATCCATCTGCCGTTTTTACAGCACCTGTAAGTTTGCTTACCAGTCCTGGCAGATTCCCTGCAGCTTCAGCATTGATCCTGAGAAACCAGTAATCCTTTGATTTCTTAATCTTCTGATTGTTGAAAATATATGAATAATTGCCTCCCAATATCATTACATCCCTGTAACTATATGCCTGATATGATGCTTCAATTTTACGTTGGAATGCAGAATCGATGGAAACCATATTAATAAGGTTGAGCTGC
>Ga0209575_10001001_pt1 | contig 12926 bp, 12 predicted proteins | sample Medcelwee11metaG_FD_187172 | JGI IMG/M metagenome (GOLD analysis project Ga0209575, IMG submission 187172) | Freshwater pond sediment microbial communities from the University of Edinburgh, under environmental carbon perturbations - Medium... | ecosystem: Environmental > Aquatic > Freshwater >...
ATACTAGGAGATTTAGCAAGCCAAATTGAAGTTGTTGAAAGTTGGAGGGAATATGATGATGTGACAAATTATCTAAAAAGGAGAAAAGGGGAAACTAATACAGAAAAACTAAGTCACATACCAAAAATTAGAGACTTTGGTGTTTTGCTTGACTTAAAAGAACAAAATGAGAGGACATTAAATACTTTAGAAGCTTATTATGGCGTATTCAAAGAAACTGTTACGTCTTTAGAAGGGAAGAATATAACCCAAACGATTGAAGAAATGAAACAAAAATCTAAGGAAATTGATGAACAAATTAAATCTGTAAGAGACGAAATTAAAAAGAAAGAAGACCAAGCTAAAATGAAAAAATAACTGCCACCAACACACGCCTCGGTCGTTGCCAACAATAAGAAAAATGAATAAACACATACTTAATTTGATTATTACGACACTCTTGCTTTCTTGTAATGTAAAAGGAAATCAAGAAAGAATGTTGATTTCAAAAGAATCAACCTCAAAGACAGATACTTTAAATCAGACTAATTCGAATTCAATTTCTTCTAAAGAATACGGACAATTAATATTGAATGGAGACGTTAAACCAACAGATAATGAATTAACCTATAATTGTTTGCTTGAATTAATTGCAGAAAATCAAACTGATTTAGATTTTTATTTTAGCGTTTACAGAAAGATTTCCAAAAATGCAGACGGTGCTTTAAGTGAAATGCTGTGTGGAATTACAAAGACCTTTTTTGAACTCAACCCAGACTTTTGTCTTGAGAAATTAAAAAGCTTTGAATCAAATGAAAAAGATTCATTTATAAAAAACATTGCTTATGAGTTTTATGCATCTGGAATTGATTACGAGACAGAAATTAACGATTATATTGAAAGAACAGGAAAGAGATTAAAAGACAAAAGCCAGTTTAATTTTGACACGTTGAAAGAAATCGAAAGTCAATTGATTAATAAGGCGAAAATAATGAATGAATAAAACTTACTGTTGGCAACACGCGTTATAGGCCATAGTAAAAAAAAAGAGATAATTTCCTGCAAATCATTTGCGAAATTTAATCAAACAATTAATTTGAAAACAACATACTATCCAACAACAAGATTAACAACACTCAGTTAACATTAAAATTATGATATTATGAGAATTATACATTTTTCTGACTTACATTTTGGAAAACATAACGAAAGAATTGAAAGAATGCTTCCAGTTCTTATTGAAGAATTAAAAAAAATCAATGATGAAGGAAAAATTGATTTAATTCTTTTTTCAGGGGATTTAGTATGGACGGGCGATGATGATCAAAACTTTAAAAATGCAAAAATAAATTTTATTGATCCAATTCTTACAAGTTTGAATATCACACAAGATAACCTAATATTAACTCAAGGAAATCATGATAATACAAAAGACAGTAAAGAATTTTCGCTTGTAAAAGAACACATTGACAGATTTGAAAAAAATGAAGAAGTTGATAGTTTTGTAAACAAAGAGGATGATGAATTTAATTTGAGCTATGTTAAGTCTGAAAATTATTACAATTTCATAAAGGCATTTTATACGAAAGATGATATTAATAAATTATATCAAGTTTTCAAGAGAAAAATAGATGGAAAAGAAATTGGTATTGTCTCATATAATTCAAGCTGGAGAGCATTTATTGGAGAGCATTCAAAACAACTTTTAATTCCTAAGACTATTGTAAACAAAGCAACAGAAAAAATTAAGGATTGCGATATTAAGATTGCAATAATGCATCACCCTGTAGAAGATTTAAAAAACTTCAACCAATTCGAAGTTGAAGATCTTATTCATGAAAAATTTCATGTTTTAACATCAGGTCACTTTCATAAACAAAAACCGAGCATTTTGTTTAGTACAAATACTGGAATACTTAAATTATCATCAATGGCATTAATGTCAAATAAAGATGGTAGTGAAAATGGAATTTCATTAATTGATTTTGATTTACTAACATTTGATGTCAAAATTGCGAAATATAGATATATAAATACTGACAATATCTTTTCAATCACACAAAACTACTCTTCACATATTCCAATGAATAAGGAAAAAGAAAGAGAAGTAAAAGTTTATAGGCAAACAAAACAACTATTTGAAAAAACTCTTATTGATGCTAACTCGCTTATTATATTTAACAAGAAAGAGAGAGCAGATAAGAATTTTCTTGATTATTATAACGACCCTGTAATTAAAGAGAAATCGCATTTTGAAAATATTAACAGTAACAACAATTCGAATAACAATATCTCTTTAAACAAGTTATTGTCGGATAACTTTATCGTTTTTGGCAAAGATAAAACAGGAAAAACTTCTTTACTGCGAAAAATTCAGCTAGAGCTTCTTAATAATTACTTTAACTATAAAGCGATTCCAATTTATATTGAATTCAAGAATTCTTATACCATAAATGATTTTGATATTATAGATTACATTCGTCAAAATTACTTTTTAAACAAAGCCGATGCGATAACTCTATTAGAAAATGAAAAGTTTCATTTTCTAATAGACAACTATAATCCAGATAGCACTCAACAAAAAGAATTTCTTATTAATGTATTGAAAGTTGTAAAAAATCATTTAACTACGATTACTTCATTTGAATCGCAAGAAAGTTTGACATATAATCAAATATTTAAGCTTAATGGTTCGCAGTTTAACAAAGCGTTTATTCACCCTTTAAATCGTATGTGTATTAGAACGCAAACTGAAAAAGTTCTAGATGAATACGATAAAGATGAAAAAGAGAAAATTGTCAACAAAGTTTTGTCAATTTTCTCTCAATTAAATATTCCATATAGCTACTGGTCTTTATCTCTTTTTCTATGGATTTACAAAAAAGACCGAGGCATTAACATCAATGATAATATTGAAATGATTATTCTATATGTAGATAAATTGCTTGGAAGAGAAGAGATTGCTGCACTTGGTCAAGATGATTATGACCTGTTTAAGAAATTCTTTGCAAATTTTGCACACAAACTTTTAAAACATCATAGCGAAACAAATTATTCTGTCTCTTTTGGGGAGTTGACAGAATATATTGAGAAATTTAAAAAAGATAATATCCGATTTGTAACGGATACAAAAGATTTATTAGATTACTTATTAGATAAGGGAATTTTACGCAAAAATTCATATACAGATAGATATACTTTTCGTCTAAATGGGGTAATGGAGTATTTTACTTCTGTTTATATGCAAACCAATTCCTCGTTTGTAGATGACTTATTGAAACCGCAAAATGATATGGTTTATCTAGAATTCTCGAATGAACTTGAAATCTTATCGGGTTTATCAAGAGGTAACAAAGATTTCCTTAAGAAGATTTTTAAGAAAACAGTGAATGCTTTGAAATTTATCAATGACAAATATGATCAAAAATATGATGAATTATTATCAACAAAAATTAGTAACGCTAAAGAATTATCACAATTGATCAACAATATTGATATTAAGGAGCATGTCCCAAAAAGTTTAGAGGAACAAGATGAAATGATGGATAATATAAAACCTATTCAAACATTTCAAGATGAAGTAAAGATTAAAAAACCCCAAAAGAAAGACATTGATTATTCTCATTCGCAATTAGAAAAACATCTTTTTATTCTATCAAGAGTTTTTAGAAGTATGTCTTCTATCGATGACGAAAAGTTAATGATTCAAACATTTGAATTTATTGTAAATTCCTATATAAATTTAGGGTTTGAACTACTGAATGAATTTGAATTTCAAAAGGAAAAGTCCGAAAAAGAAATAGAAAAAGAAATTTTCAATTTATTTACTAGTTTCATTCCTCTTGTGACTCAGTTAATGATTTCAGATGCAATTCTTCATGTAAATTTAAGACGATTGATAACAAAAAAAATTGAAGAGTTTGAGAAAAATAAAACAAATAATGAATTTAGGTTACTACTTCTTTATTTTATGCTATTAGACATTGATTTAAAGAAAAATAAGGATGTTATACAGAAAATTATTGAAAATATAGATATTATTGCTCTTAAGAACACTTCACTTTTAAAATTATATTTATATCTAAATTTTAAATCACATGGAAATAAAGAAATAGAGGAATTACTCAAAGAAAAAATCATTAAACTTCAAAAAGATTTATACCCCGACACAGATGAGAATAAATTAAGAAATAAGATTGATAAAAACCTATTAATTTCAAAGCAACAAAAACAATAATTCTCTTCACAAATAAATATAATTATAACGGAAACAATTCTATATAATCAAACTACGACCTATAATCGAGTAGACTGCCCCGCCCCGGTTCGGCGTAGTCTCCAGACTACGTCGTGCAAAAAACCGGCCTCTGGCTGGTATATATCAGACATTGATGGTGTTATATTTTTAGAATACAAGGTATGATGGGTATCAGTATAAAAACATGCATATGGATATAATATTGAAAGTCAGGAGACTTTCTTTTAACACGACATAGCCTGTAGGCTACGCCGAACTAAGGGGGCTAACATCGGTAATCATATTTTAAAACACACATTTAAACCCAAACAATATAAATGAAAACAATGAGATCAAGATTTATAATACTTGCAATTTTTTCTTCGTCTTTTGCATTTGCTCAGACAAGTAATGATAATTACATTTCTTGGAGTTCTACAAAAAAACTAACCATTGACGATTTTGGAATTAAAACTAACAACGGAAAAACAAATCCATCTTTTGCTCAATTCTCGGTGGATTACCAAGTTAACGGCTTTGACTTTATGACAAAGAATTTTAACAAGAAAGTTAGTAATTACTTTATAAAATCAGCCTCCTGGATTGATACAACAACAAATGTTTCGGTTTCCTTACGTTATCAACAAACACTATTTGATATTTGTGAGATTTATACCCGACAATTTCGAAAATCGTTAACGGAGAATAGAAAAAAAATTGCTTCTGGATTACAAATTGTTCAAAACATAAACCAAAAAACAATGACAGATTTTTCAAATCGCAGAGTCATTTACGATAAGGAAACAAACTTTGGGAATATTCAAGACAAACAGATTGAATGGGAAATAAAGATTCAAAAAGAGCTTGACGATTTAATAAATTATGCTAGTGAATAAAGAAAAAAAGAACGAACCATTTTACGCAATACTAAATAATAAAAATCTAATAGTTATGAAGAAAATTATCGTATTGGGTTTTATAATCCTGGCAACACAATTTTTAAATGCAAATCCCATTATTTTACCAGGGCTTGCCTTATCTGAACTAAAGTTCAATGATAACAACAATTGGATCATTGAACTTCAATATTTTTATGTTACTGAAAACATGCCAATTGACAGTATATGGATTCAATCAGTTTCGGGAATTGCAAAATTAAAACATTTCCAGATGAATGGAGATCGGGGAATCCTGTTGGTAGAAAATGATAGTTTGAATTCTAATCTTACTATTAATCCTGTTAATGACAGTATCCAAATAATATATACAATTAATGGTAGTTCAACACATGGCTTTGAACCATTAACTTTTGGTTATGCCAATGGTATGGTAAAAAGTCCAAAAACAGGACAGTCAATTGCAGCAACTGATATTGATTATGCATGTTCTTACAGTTTAGACAATTCACCTACTATCGGTGCATATAATGACACTATCGGGATGTGCGGTACTATCCGGGGACATATCTATGATAAAAATAACCAACTATTAACCAGAGCCGATGCAGGATTTGGATATAATGGTATTGCCAAAGTTTTCAGCCCTAATTCAGATGGATCTTATTCTACCAGAATATTTTCAAGGAATAATCATATTAAATGGTTATATTATTGTAAAATTCCGTTAATTGGTGGTTTTAATAGTGTATATACTCAACCTTTAGATATATCAATTGTACCCGACACGGTTGTTGATATTGATATATATTTAACAAGTTCTCTTATTTTAGGATTAGATCCTGCACATATAAATGAGGAATCATTGATCCGGATATTTCCTAACCCGATAAAAGAATTATCATTTAATTATGAAATTGATATCCCTGTTAAATCAGCCAACAGTTACATAGTGGTTACAGACATAACAGGAAAGGCAATTTTGGAATCATATATTACAGAGAACAAGGGAATTATAAACTTACCTGAACAGATTGTAAGTGGAAATTATGTGGTTAGTTTATTCGTGAATAACAAGAACTATTCTAACACGAAAATATTAATCAATAGAGAATGAAAAAAACGATTGTATACAGCTTGTTTTTATTTACTTTTCTTTCTTCTCAAATAAAGGGACAAAATCTTGTATCTTTTTTTGAAGAACATATTGATTTTACACTTGACTCAGACTATTTTGTCATTAATGGAATTTATTCATTTCATAACAAATCGGACAGGGAAATTAATCAACAGATATTATTCCCCTTTGCCAACAAAACAACAACAATTGATTCTATAAGAATAATAAATTTAAATACAAAGAGAAAAGTTCAGTTTAACCGTCTGGAAAAATCGGTTCAGTTTAGTTTTAGTCTTCCAGCAAATGACACAGTAGATGTAAATATATTTTATAGGCAAAAGAAATCAGATTTAAACAAATACATTATTACTTCTACGCAATCCTGGGGTAAATCTTTGAAAACAGCCGTTTATACATTGACAACAGAACAAGAATTAAAAATAAAGTCATTAAGCTATCAGCCAGACACAGTTAAAAATATCAACGACAAAAAACTATATTTGTGGTACAAAACAGAATTTATGCCACAGAAAGACTTTGAAATAGTTTTAAACGAATAAATTACTGTGCATAATACTTTGTCCAGTGGTCGGGACTACCTCTTTTTTCCCGGGTTCGGCGTAGTCTCCAGGTGGCTTCTTAAGCTACATTTTACCGGAATTATAGTGGTTTGTAATTGGATTATAAATTGATAAAATATGAAATTAAACAATATTAGATTATTAGTAGCCGATTTTGATAATTGTTTTAGGTTTTATTCCGAGAAGCTTGGATTAAAGGTGACTTGGGGCAAAATTGGAGGAGATTATGCCAGCTTTGATATTGGAATAGAATCCAATAACATGGGAATTTCAATTTTTAAATCTGATTTAATGGCAAGAGAAATTGGCAACTTAGACAAAGTATTACCATTAAATAATAGAGAAAAAATTGTAATAGTTTTGAAAGTTGATAATGTGGACAAAACTTATAAAAGATTGACCGACAATGGAGTAAATTTCATTAATAAGCCAAAGGATATTGCTGGATGGGGTTCCAGAGTTGCTCATTTTAGAGATCCGGAAAACAATTTGATCGAGATATATTGCGAATTACCAAAAGAAAAATGGAGTGAGGATTTATTAGAAGAAATTTAGTGAATAATAAAATGCATGGCCTCACAATCAGGTATGAATCAAACATCCAATAAAAAGAGCCGGCCTCATGAGTTTAGTTGTGTTTATTAATTGTATTGACGATTATGATTGATGTCATTAAGAAAGATTTGCTGGAAAGCAGGATTGACTGGAAAGTCGTGTTGATTTTTTTTCCTACAGGTTTCATCACTTATCTTTTTCATGAATTTGGGCATTGGATTGTCGGTGAATTGTTGGGAAACACGATGGTGCTGAGTTTGAACAGCTCAACATCTCTTAGTGGATACTATCTCGGATCATCTGATAATTTGTACATTAGTATCGGTGGACCACTGTTTACCATTTTGCAAGCACTAATTTTTTTGGCAGTAATAGAAAGAACAAAATCTGTTTATGCATTTCCTTTATTGTTCTTTGCCGGGTTCTCTCGAATGTTCTCCCTCGTTTTTGGCGGATTTATTCTACAGGATGAATCAAAAATAGCGAAGTTACTTGATATGGGTGCATATTCCGTGGCGATAATTGTTCTGCTAATTCTTTTTTTTGCTATATGGCGTGGTTGTTACTTACTTAAAATAAATATGAATGGTGTTGGATATTATACCGTTCTGAGTGTTTTATGCATTCTTCTTGTGATAAGTGTTAATAATCTGGTTGTTCGGTAGAATAAAAGATGATAACTTTGCATTTAATAATTCAAGATAGGCAAGATGATATTTTAATAGGTCGTTGATGAGTGTAATAAGGCTCATTAATGGATAATTGCATCGCAAAAGAATGAAAAAAATAGTTGGATTAACAATCATGACCACAATTGTACTCATTCATATTTTCAGGGTTGGAAATTATCTTGACGGTGTTCTGCATTCATTGTATTACAGTTATGTATCTGATTTGATAATCCCATTCGGAATTTACTTTTTGCTTTGTATAGCTGAATATAATATCAGGATATTCAGGCGGTGGTATGTTAAGGCTTTAATAATTATTGCAGTTACTACACTTGCTGAAATCCTGCAATTTTTTGGAATTTATGCTTTAGGAGTTACGTTCGACTTTATTGACATTTTAATGTATATTATAGGTGTTGGGGCTGCTGTGATTATTGATAGATTGATTTTTAAAAGGTTTATCCAATTTTGGGATTTTTAAAAACCGGATAATCAACTACAACCTTAATAACCTATTCGGGCTGAAAGCCCATTATATCATTAGCCCAACGGCAACGCCTTGGGTCAGAAAACAAACAAACAAATACAAACATACGCCCTGAAGGGGCAACATAAAAAACAATGTACCATGTCACAATCTTTATCAAAATTGTACATTCACATGGTTTTTCACACCAGGAATAACCAAAACCTAATAAAGCAAGCTATTGAAAAAGAGCTATATGCATATCTGGGAGGAATATTAAAAAGCACAAAATCAGTACCTATTACAATAAATGGCACCGAAGACCACGTTCATATTCTTTGCATTATGTCAAAAAACATTACACTGGCCGACTTACTTGAAGAGTTGAAACGAAACAGCAGCCGTTGGATAAAAACCAAAGGAAATGAATACAAAGAATTTGCCTGGCAAGGTGGATATGGCGGTTTTTCAGTGAGTCAGTCAAAAGTAGATATTGTAAAAAAATACATTGATAATCAAAAAGAACATCATAAATCAGTAACGTTTAAGGAAGAATATATCCGGTTTTTAGAAGAGTATGGTATAGATTATAATGAAGAATATCTCTGGACATAACTATTATTTTGCCCTTTCAGGGCGCAAATAGCCATTCGGCTATTCATTATAACCCAAGGCGTTGCCTCGGGCTAATGATATATTTGGCTTTCAGCCAAAAAACACCAAATTAATGTATTGCCAAAAATCGAATCAGATAGCAGGCATAGCGGCTTAACTTATAGCTTGGATAGCTACTTACAGCACCTTTTCCATGATTTATCACCTCGTTGAACTCAACGAGGTGATCCTCTACGAGCTGGCCACTGTTTTTACAGGCATCTTTTGCTTTTTCAATTACCGAAATGAAATTTCTGAAATCGGTATATTCCAGCGCTTTTGCCAATTGTCGCGCCATCCAGAATTCGTTTCCGTTATCGTCGGTATACTTTATCTGCTCAAAAACAGACATTAATCGTTTGTTAATTTGGTTTTCCATCTGGTTTAAGTTAAGTGGTTGGTAGTTTTATTTTGGCTAAATTCGCTGCTATCTTTTTGTTCAAATCGACTACATCGGCAATTTATTTTTCCGGTTTTAGCCATCTTGTATTATTGATATTATTATTTTGATTTTTCTTCCTAACTACAAAAAAGAAGTATGAAATTCCACACAAAATGAAGTATATTTGCAAGCAAACACAGCTTGTCCAGAATTTACTTCGGGAAGCCAACACTAAAAACCATCCCGAAAGCTTTTGGGAACAAAAAACAGTAAACCGAAACATCAGCATTTTGGAGGAAGAATTAGTTTTTATGGACGCTATTAGCCAACACATAATAGTTAGAAAAAAGAAATTAGCATGAAAGAAAATAAATCAGATTTTATATTATTCAAGACACAAGACGAAAAAATATCGGTAGATGTTCGGTTTGAAGATGAATCAGTATGGCTTACACAAGACCAAATGGCATTGCTATTTGGTAAAGCAAAATCAACTATTAACGAGCATATACAGAATATTTTTAATGAAGGAGAGCTTGAAGAGTCACTTTGTACACAGAAATTCGGAATTTCCGAATTTCAGCAGAAAGCCCATAATTACTATAATTTAGATGTTATTATTTCTGTTGGTTACCGTGTGAAATCAATGCGTGGAACACAGTTTCGCCAATGGGCAACCAAACGACTGAACGAATATATCCGAAAAGGTTTTACGATGGATGATGAACGTCTCAAAAATTTGGGAGGCGGTGGCTATTGGAAAGAACTGTTGCAACGCATACGCGACATTCGTGCTTCCGAAAAAGTATTTTACCGTCAGGTGCTTGATATTTACGCAACCAGTATTGATTATGACCCCAAAGCAGAGGTTTCCATTGCATTTTTCAAAAAAGTACAAAACAAGATTCATTTTGCTGTACACGGACAAACAGCAGCCGAAGTTATTTATAACCGTGCCGATGCCGAAAAAGAATTTATGGGATTGATAACTTTTCCGGGTAATCGTCCGTACTTGAAAGATGTAGTTGTAGCAAAGAATTATTTAGACGAAAAAGAACTTCGTTCGTTGGGTCAAATAGTGTCAGGTTATTTGGATTTTGCTGAGCGCCAGGCCGAAAGAGAACAAACTATGACAATGAAAGATTGGGCTGAACATTTGGATAAAATTTTGATTATGAGCGGTGAAAAACTTTTGCAGGGTGCTGGCTCCGTTAGCCATGAAATTGCTTTTGAAAAGGCTAGCGCAGAATATAAGAAGTACCAACAAAGAACGTTGAGTGAAGCAGAAAATAATTATTTAGAAAGTTTGAAAGTATTAGAAAAAAATACCAGAAAAAAAGAAAATTAATGTATTGCATGATATAGAACCAATCGAAATCAGGCTTTAGACTCAATCGAACAGAAGCTTTCGAACCGATCGAATAGAAGCATTCGAATCAATCGAACAGAGGCTATCGACCGGATCGAAATTGACACAACACTTAGAGGGATTTTACCAGCGTAGTTTCCCGCGACAAACCATGCTGACACTTCACTATCAGGGTGGTTTTTCCTGCGGAGACATCTTTCACACGGATATAAGCAGAGTTATTGTCCTGAATCTTCCAGTTGCCGCTCAGCACGACTTCAATTTCGGAAGGGGTTGAGGGATTATTGATCCAGGAGCGGGAATAGACACTGCGCTCTACGCGTTGACCGTTTTCGTTGTACTGGTCGTCGGACGCACCTTCATAGAAACGTAAATCGGGGTCGCATATGCTGATGGACATTTGTTCGCCGGAAGTCTTTCCGGTCATCACGAGGCAGGGTTTATCGACGGAAACCACGTCGTTTTCTTTGACCGGTTTTCCTGCTTCGAAGAAAACATAAGCAGTGGTTTTGGTGGGGATATCGTGTACGATATGTGCCAGAGAATCCTGTTGCAGCACAGTGTACAGATTGTTCGATTTTAGCTCTTTGCGGACGGTTTTCAGGGTATTGGCATCTGCTTGCACCAATACGAGGTATTCATAACGATTATCTTTAGCTTCATCGCCATGATTGATGTAGGCCAGCGCGAATGGATTTTTCGTGGGAGCATCGGTTTCTTCATCAAAAGAATGCTGCAAAGTTTTCTTCACTTCTACGGAGGCGTTTTTCACGAAGAAATAATTGTTCAGTCCGTCGCTCAACTCGGTGGCTTTAGCGCTCAGCTTCGTTTCAAAAGGAAAAGCAGTTTGTTCTTCGCCGTTGATCTGCAGTGGATGTACATCGGCCGACTGATACACCTGGAACAAAGTAGTATGCACTTCCTTTCCCGGCAGGGCCGATTGAACACCGGAACCTAAAGCGATGATCCTGTTATCGAAAAAGAAAAAAGATTTGCGGGCACGCAGGGAGCCGTTGTATTTATCGTGTTCGTGCAACTTCATGGCATAAGCGCCGTTGCTGTTACGCAGGGAGATTCCTCCGGCAAAAGTTTCATCGGAAAGCAGCATTTCTTCGTAACCCGATTCGGCATCAAGATTTTTGATGTCGGCACGCAGTTCTTTCATGGGCAAAGCGGTGGCCGTGGTACCCGGAAAATGGTTCCAGTCCCAGCCTTTCTGATTAAATCCTGACGAGAAGTTGGAAACTGGTTTTCCTGATGCCATGATTTGCAGGTTCCCATGATTGAGGTAGCGACCGTAAAGGTTGGCACCGACATAGGATTCGGTCGCCCACAGATAACGACTGTGCCCCATGGCCGTCACCATCCAGTTATCGCGCCGGTGTACCGACAAACTGGAATAAGGAAAAGAGCGGTTGCCTTGTGGTGAAGGTTCAGGCTGAATGCCTGCCTGCTGAAAAACGCGTGCATCGGCAGTCGGACGATTCTCTACTAATCGCAAATAAGCTGCTGCTAATTCTTTATCGATATTGTCCTTGCCATCAGGAGAGCCGGCAAGCGCCAACCGCGAGAAATGCTGTGGAAAGATGTGACCTTTTCCATCGGGATGTCGACCTGAAAGCGACAATGGCCAGGTAAGCAGGTTGCTATAATAGCGCATGGCCAATAAGGATTGTTTCAGGTTCTCACGACCGGAAGGTTGCAGACCGAACATGGTATGATGCAATATCCAGCTCACATTCACCGCGCCATCGAGACCGCCCACGGCATAGGCCGGATAGTTGTGCCGATGATGGTACATGGTACCGTCGATCTTAAAAGTTCCCTGAGTACCGTCCGAAATCATGAGTCCGTTATCGATCCAGCGGGTAAAGGCACGCAGATAGCGCACTTTCTCCGGCGAGTCGTTCATCATCAGGATACTTGCCAACCGTCCGGAAAGACTGGTATTGAAAGCATCCACATCCATTCCCGGAACTTCGGGACGGGTCTTTATCTCTCCCGTTCCGGCAAACC
>Ga0209575_10001002_pt1 | contig 12908 bp, 22 predicted proteins | sample Medcelwee11metaG_FD_187172 | JGI IMG/M metagenome (GOLD analysis project Ga0209575, IMG submission 187172) | Freshwater pond sediment microbial communities from the University of Edinburgh, under environmental carbon perturbations - Medium... | ecosystem: Environmental > Aquatic > Freshwater >...
GAATGACAATGAGTGGTATCCCGATTCCGAGCAAGAATGCGGCCATCGTGGGCGCAATGATCGTTGTGGCGGTCTTCATCGCCCTGAACTATGGCCGGTCGTTCGGGCCGGTCGCGTGGCTGCGAAATCAGATGGGCCTTGCCTAATCGCGGCGGCGGCGTCCGAAGAACAATCCCCGAAACGTGGAATGGAGTCTCACAAAAATGGAAGGTCAAGCAAACAACTCGCCTCTGTCCATGGTGACGGGGGCTGTCAACCTGCCGGGTATCACGGTGACGGCGGGCACCGCGCAGTACAACCTGTACGAGCGCGAGGAAACCGTACTGGATGCGTACATTGAGTGCCGCGCGGCTGCCGACGCGCTGTCGACGGACGCGCAGGTGGACGCCGAAATTACGCTGGTGGAAGTCTGGGACGGCGATATCCAAATCGTCCGCCCGATGACGCCTGCCATGCTGCGGGCGATCCGGTCGCACTACCAGACATGGAACGCGGCACATCCCGCCAACAGCGGTCTCATTCCCCTGCCCATAACGCCGATGGACTATCCCCTGAATCTGACGGCTGCCAGGTTTGGCCTGGGGCGGCTGGCCTCGGACGGAAAACCCCGCAAGCTCAAGATTCAGGTGACGTTCGCGGCTGCCGTGCCAACAGTCGTCACGGTCATTCCGACGATCATTTTCGATCCGACGGAGCGGCTTGCCCCCCTGGGACGGCATTTCCGCACCGACCTGTTCACGTACACCGAAGCCGGAACGGGCGAACGCAAAGTGATTGACCTGCTGCGCGACACGAACGCCACGTCGGTCAAGGAACTGCTGTTCAACACGGCCGTGGGCACGTTCGTCAACTGCACAGTGCAGCAAGGCACGGAGCTTCGCTTCTACCAGACGCGGCCGACGATTCTCGACTCGCAGCTTCGCCGGGCTGGCCTGACGGTCATTGCATCGCGTCAGAGCGTTCTCTTCAACACGCGGGGCGATCCGTCCAGTCAACTGACGCTGGCGGGCAAACCCCCCGCCGAAGTCACCGTCAATTGGAGCGTGGCTCCCGGTGCCTCCAACGTCATTCGCGTCATGGAGTACAACGGGCCGGTGTCCTGGTAACAGGCACCAGCTACAAGGACATTTCGCGGGGGGACGTCTCGCGTCCCCCTGCTTTTTGCATATGAGGTGCCGTCATGGCAAACTGGTTTGAAAACCTCACAGGAACGGCGGGCAACGTGCTCGATACCGTGCAGGACGTGCTCGATGTCGTCAACGGGCAGGACATCCCCGCCGTCAGTACCCCGACGACGCAACCGGTCGCGGCGGCTGCGGCTGCTGCGTCGACTCCGTCAAGCGGCAACACGGACAATCTGATGATTGTCGCGGTGGTGGTGGTTCTGGCGGTCGTTTTGCTGAGGTAACTATGATTACGAGTCTGCTGGCGGGCGCATCGAGCGTGCTGGGCGGCCTGGGCGGCGGCGGCGGCGGGGGGCCTGAGTATTCCTCGGCGTCCGCGACGGCCGGGGCCGGTGAATTCAAGCCCGACACGCTGTCGAGCGTCATTCCGATTGTGATTGTCCTGTTCATCATTCTGGTGTGGGTGCGAAAATGAGTTCCAAAAGTTTCTCGGCTGCCTACGATCAACGAACGCAATTCGCGTCGGGCTCTGGCGTCCAAGTCGCCCCTGGCGCGGCCGTGGCGTCTCCATCGGGCGGTGCGGTCAACGCGGCGGCCGGTTCTGCGGTCCATCAGACGATCACGTCAACGGGCTTTGTCGGCGAAGACGTCGCGCAGCTTCTCGGCATGATTGAAGAGGACCGGGCCGGGGAACGTGCCGCGCTGGCGTCCATGAATCAGAGTCTCGCCGCAAGCGTGGCCTCACAAGCCGATGACGTGTCCGAAATGCTCGCGGCGTCCAAAACCCCCGACTCCAACACGATCAAGCAACTTCTGCCGGTTCTGCTGCTGCTGGCGGCCGGTTACATTCTTACGAGGTAAGCATGAACAATCCTCTTGCGAATCGGACGGTCATTGTGCCTGCCGGTCTAACGGGAATCATCGAAGACATCGAAGGCCGACACGTGAAGCTGGTAAGCTGCACGCTGGCGTCGGTTCTGATGGGCTTTGACGGCGGGCCAACGGAACGGGTCTATCCGGATGACTGCTACGCCGGTCCGTCTGCGGGTTTCAGGCATTTGCGATTCGTCGCGGACGTCGGTGCCTGCACGATTGTGATTCAGGTAAGCCAACAGCCGATTCTCGGCGGCTCGAACACGTCTCTTGTGGCGGTACAGGCGTTGCTGTCCACAATCAATACGCGGCTGGCGGCGGCGACAACCAAAGTCGGTACGCGCTCGGGCGCGATCGCGCAAACCGGCGTCGGTTCAACGGTCATTCTCGCGGCCAACGCGGCTCGAAAAAGCGGTTTCGTCCAGGCGGACATCAACAACACGGGCCGGGTATGGCTCGGCCGTGCGGTGGGCGTGACGCAGGCGGATAGCTGGTTTGAACTGCTTCCCGGTGCCACAAGCCCGGAGCTTCTGGACACTGTCGGCGTGTGGGCCTGTTCGGAAAACGGAACGGAACTGGTGCGTTATTATGAAACGACGTAATGCAATTCTGCTGGCAATCATCCTGGCCGGTCCTGTTCTGGGTCAGAGCTTCCCGCCCCCAAGTGATGCGCCGTACGGCGCGTCGTGGAATGGAAGCCGAATCGCGGCGTCCCGCAACGCGATCTATGACAAGATCGAAGCCATCATCGTCGGGGCTCTCGATCCGATCCTCTCGGACATCGTGACGCAGAACCCCGCTGCCAACGAAATGCTCTACTGGACAGCGCCCGGCACGTCGGCAACGCTCACCAGTACGGCGCTCGGGCGGTCCGTGCTCACGCAGGCAACGGCGTTGACGTTGGCGCAGACGGTTGACCAGGACCGGACCATTGACGTCCGATGGACGGGGGCGGTCGGCAACGGCGTGGCGGACGACACGGCGGCGGTGCAGCTTGCGATCACGACGCTCACGGCCGGCGGTACAGTCTGGTTTCCGGCCGGGACGTACATCGTGGAGGGCGTGGACGTCGCGTCGAATATCACCCTGGCGGGCGATGGTTCGGCGGTCCTGAAGCTGAAGGCCAACGCGACGGACGGTATCCTGAATATCGAGACGCTGACGCACGTCACTGTCCGGGGCCTGCGGTTCGACGGCAACGTGACGAATCAGACGATTGCCTCGGTGCCTCAGACGCGGGAAATCGTGGACGTGAACGATTCCGATTATGTCCGGGTGCTCGACTGCACGTTCATCAATTTGTTGGAAAACTGCATCGATTTTTACCTTTCGTCCAACTGCTGGGTTGAGCGCTGTACCTTCATCGGCAACACGTCCGGGGCAGTTACGGAGACTGCGAATTGCGACGTTCATGCCACGACATGCGACTATGTCACCGTTCGGGGAAACCAGATGTTGCATACCTCGCCAACCGATCCGAATCATGGGTTCGTCGGCGCGTTTTTCTCGGGCGTTTCAAGCGGATGGATTGAAGCGAACACGATGACGTATGCCGGGCGGTCTGCGGGCGGCGGCCATCAAGGCGGGGCGGTCGATCTATACAATTCAACCAACAGTGACATCCACGTCACGGATAACCACATCGACCAGTTTTGTTATATGGGCGTGCGCGTCCGGGGCTCGAATGCCTGGATCAACAACAACAGCATTATCGCCGATCCGTGCCTCGCGGCGGGAAGCGGTTCGTGCATCGAGTTCTCGCATTCTACTGACGCGATGGTGAATCTCTGGGCCTGCCATAACTTCCTGAGTGGGGCGGGGACAATCGGAGAGGGCATTTACTCCGTGTCGGGTTCGGCGGCGGGCAACGGGAATTTCGCGGGCCTGCACTTTGACGACAACACGATCACGAACGTCTCGCGGGGCATCTACATTCGCTATTCGGCGTCGGGGTTCTCTGTGTGCCGCAACAGGATCACCGACTGCAAAAATCAGGCGATCATAACGGCCGATGACACTGACCTGTTGCTCAGGGACGGGCAAGTCAACGAGAACATCATCGACATGGCCGGTTCGGATAATGTGCAGGCAATTGCCTTGAACGTGACGGCGGCTGTCACCTGTATGGGCAACCGAATTGAGAATGCCTATCAGGGGATCGGATGTTGGATTCCGGCCGGGGGCGTGCTGGCCTGGAACACAGTCGAAGCGTCCAGCTACGAATACTTGTACTATAACGAGACGCAGGACCTTGTGAGCATCGGTAACCGCGTCCTTGGAACGGGAGACACGATTTATCACAACGGGACCGACGAAATCACCGAAATCAACGTCGATTACCTGGACAAGGGCGAATTCTCCACGACGATCTATGATGATGGGGACTGGGACGGCGAAGCCATTCCGATCTGGCAAGCTCCTGCGGGCTACGGCGTCGTCGTGACTACCGTGCGGGCAACGGCCATGGGCACAACGCCGACGCTGACGTACAACATCGAAGAGCGCGCGTACGGCTCCCTGGCATCGGCCGGGACGGACATCTACGCGGCCGATCAAGCGGCCGATTCCAACGGCGAAACGGAGACGTCCTTCGGCAACGATGCGATTGCAGCGGGTGCGCATCTGGTCTTCACGACGGGCACAGGCGCCGAAACGAACACCGTGACGGCAATCACCTTGACAGTGACGTACAGGAGAGCATGGTGATGGTTCGTGTGGTGCTTATACTGCTGTTCTGCTGCACGCTGGCGTCGGCGGCGAACAACTTCAGCGGCGAATCCGCGTGCGTGGCCGTGTGGCGTCTCGAAGACGGGGCTCTGACGACGGATACCATGAGCCTGAACACGCTCTCGAATACCGGAGTCACGGCCGACACGACGACGAAAGCAGAAGGCGGGGCGTCGGGCCTGTTCGACGGCTCGGACCGAATGTCCATCACCGATTCGGGGCTCTCTTCGGGCTTCCCCTTGAAGTCGGGCGGTTCCGAGCGGAATATGAGCGTGTGTGCCTGGGTTCGCGTGGACGATCTGCCGGGGGAAGGCACGACGCAGGCGCTCTGGACAAAGTGGTACGACGGCACGCCGAACAAGTGGTCCATCGCGATGACGGTAACGACGTCTTCGGGAACATCCATCTTTCGGCTGGTGGTCGGGAAAACCAGCGGAACAGAAGCCGTGTTGCTTGCCTGCACGGGCTTGTCCGTGTCGGCGGATGCGTGGTATCACGTCGGGTTCACGTACAACAACAGTACGAAAGCGTGGGCGGTCCGCATTTGGAATGGTTCATCCGCAACGGACTGGTCGGGCACGCTGAGTGAAGTGATAAGCGTGACAACGGCGGCGTGGGTTCTGGGTGCCATTGAAAACGCAACGCTGCCCCTGGACGGGCTGCTCGATGAAGTGGTCGTGATGAAACGGGTTCTGACGTCGGGCGAAATCGATCAGATTCGGGCCGGAACGTTCGGAGCAACGGCCGGTTCGCGTAGACGCATAATTGTGATTCAGTAAGGAGCAATATCATGGCGAAGAGACGCAAGAAGAGCGGTCGAAAGACGTACAAGAAAAAGACGACGGCACGGCGGGCGGCCAAGAAGAGCGGCCGGGGCGTGTACAAGGTCAAAGGCGGCTGGCGGCTCGGAAAGAGGTAGTATGCTGGTCGAAATGGTCAGACAACAGGCATTGCCGCCGGAGAGCTATTACGATCCGTCGAACCGACCGATTCCCAGTACGCCGGAGCGGCGAAAACGTCTGCAAGCTCACGCACGGCGAATCCGGGCGGTCCTGGCCATTCTGCCGAGTTATGACGCCTGCGGGCCTGTAGCGAAGCGGTGAACGAAGATAAGGGGTGACTCCATGCGAAAAATACGTGCGTTTGCGGCTGCTGTGGTCGCGTTCTTCCTCTTGGCTGGCGGCGGTTGCGATATGACCCCTGCCGACAGAGTGGCCATGTACAGGCAGACTCTCGAAAAGGCAGAACCGATCCTGGCGCAAGCCGAACAGCGGACCATCGAATTGCAGGCGGCACTTGACCAGAGCTTGGCGTTCGTGGCCGACAACAACGCGCCCATGGAGGAACGCCAGAAGATTTGGCAAACCCTGGCCAAGATTCGATCCGCCTTGCCTGCTGCAATCGAGTACGAACAGCGGGCTCGCACACTGGTCGAACAGACGCGACTGCAGATTGAAGCCTTGCAAGCGGCCGGGCCTGTGGACTCCGTCGGCGAATCGCAGGTGATAGGCGGCGCTGCCGGCGGAATCCTCGCAAGCCTTCCCCCCCCGTTCAACGCCCTGGCTCCATTCGCCGTGCCGGTCGCGGCGGTCGTGGGCTGGTGCCTGACGTGGCTACGCGCTCGCAAGGTCAAGGCGGCGGCGTCGGCGATTGTCGCGGGCGTCGAAGCGGCCCCCGCGGCGTCGGGCAACGAAGTCAAGGCGGCAATCAAGACAGTGATGGACGTTCGCGGCATTCGCAACGAAGCCAACGCGGTCGTGGACTCCCTGAAAGCGGCGTAACCCTATGGCGGTGAAAGTCGATTTGATTCTGACGGCGGTCAATCCGGGTGACACGGTGTACTTTGAGTTTGAAGTCACCGGACCCAATCCCGAACAGACCGCAAGCTCGATAAAGCAGCAAGTGTGGGCTCACCCTCTGCTCGACTACCAGTCGGGCAAGCTCACGCCGGGCCTGTTCAACACGGAGACGAATCGCGAGGTAGCGATCCTGCGTGTGGTCGCGTCGGTCCGCAAGACACGCAAGAACTCTGACGACGTCGTGAAGAACGTCCCCTTGACGGACGTGGATGCGTACATGGCGGCATTGCCGATTGTCTGGGGCGAACAGGTGCAGGGCTTCTGGACGTTCGTAGAGAACTATCCATCGTTGGCCGACATGGGCAACGCGCTCAAAGGCGGTGGGCAGGACGTGACCAAGCTATTGCCCTGGCTGCTGCTGGCGGGGCTCGCGTACGTGCTTGTCAAGGGTTGAGAGGCTGGCGGCTAGCTTGTCGAGTTTCCACCGGATGCGTGAAAGCATGGCGACAATCACCAGCGGCCAGAACGTCAACACGAACACAATCACGAGCAAGAGCCAATACGTCATGGGAAAGCCTCCAAAAGCAACCATGGATAGCATAGCAAATTCCGGGGAATAAGTCAATGACGGTAGGCGAAGCAATCGAGAAGCTGCCGGTCAAACCCCTGCTCAAGGGCATGATCCGCACGGCCTTGCGGGGGTTTGGGTCCGGTATCCTGGAAAAGAAAATCGTCCTGGCAATCGACCGGGCGGCCGGTACGGTTGCCGTGGGGCTTGAGGGAGAGACGGTGTTCGTGGTGCCGTTTGAGGAGGTCGAGGCGTATGTACAAGCCCCTGGGGCCTGACAAGCTGGTGAAAATCCTGGCGGGGCTCCTCTTGGCCATGTTCACCTATCAGGCGAAGTGCCTGTGCGACCGAGTGGAAGCCTTGGAAAAGACGCAAGGGCGAATCTGCGTGCGCCTGGGGATCGATCCGGTATCCCATAATTCCCATTCGCAATGGGGGATAGACACGGCGGCGGAGGCGTCCCCGCGAAATCCCGCGAATCAGAAATCTGCACAATCCCAAAATAATTTTGGGTTTTCCCCTTGACACAATCGAGGGTATTCCCTACTGTGACACACGAACGCTGCAAGGGCGGCGTGGTGTTGTGAGGATGGAAAAAGCGTGTATCCCAAACGGGTTTGATAGTGGGTTCTCGGACGTGGGCAAACCGTCCGGGAAGATCATCGGTTGCGGCCTCAGCAACGTCCGGGGCCGATAACTCAGTGAAACATAACATATCTTCTTTGTCCTGTTTAAGAAGTTTCTTCTTATCCAGAATCGAAAGGGTGTGTCATTCATGGCCGGGCAGAAAAGAGCCATATCGAAATCACGGCGTCCCAACAGGACGCCGAGTCAATCCCCAACTGCCCTTGGGGCCTCCAACCGCTGGGCGGGGGTAGCGGTCGCACGGCCGGTGCTCCCGCCCAACCCGTACGCTTGCACACACTTATCTCCTTTTGACAGTGGGCAGGGGTGTACCCTGCCCGAAACATCATCACGCGGACCGAGCAACGCAGGAGTGCGACTCGGGGGACGTGTTATGTGGTTCTGTGGCAGTCGGGGCGGCGGATGTTCTCCCGTCCACCGCCCCAACTCCTCGTGATTCTCTCCTCATTCGGCAGTTAGCAAGGATGGAAGCGGGGCCATGGAGGGCCATGGCCAAAACTGGATTGGAGGTAGCGACAATGTCAATGCTCGTGGAAATCGGCAACGGGGACGGCAAGCAAATCAAGGCGCAGGCGTCGGACGAAAATGGGATGGTGCAAATCATGCTGATGGGGCCGACGGTCGGCCCGCATGAAACGGAAGTGATGTGTATCGACCTGCCGGCCCATATGGCGGCAGACTTCGGAGCGGCGTTGATTCAGATGGAATCGCACGCGGCCAAGCGCCACCGCCCGAATTGCATCGAAGCGGCCGGACCTGCCGGGCCGGGCCTGCGGAGGGGGTAACGATGGGCGGGGCGGGCCTGAAGCTACACGAACGACAAGTGACGCAACACACGCGCCGGGCATGGTGGACGTTCTGCCTTGCCTCACGGCGTCGGTTTCAAATCGAGGTCAATCGCGGGGACGTCCTGGCGGTGACATTCCCGGAGCGATCCGGCAACGAATCATCGAATGAGGAAAATCACAATGGTGACGATCGGTCTCGGACAGTTTGAGGCGGAAATGCTCGATCAGGTTCTCGCGGGCGAAATCTCGACATCGCGGCAACGGGCGTCGCAAGGGGAATTGCCGGAAGACTCGCGGACGTGCCTACTCGGTAGGGCGGTGGCCTGCGAAATCATCCGAGCCAAGCTCACGAAAGCGGCGACTCTCGCGGCGAAGCGGTCCCCGAAACCCGACTGCCATTGAACCCGGAAACCGGAAAACTCCCGGCCGGTCTCCGGCCGGATAAGAACAGGGAGTCAAGCTCATGCCTCAGGGACAAGGCGGTCCGTTGCCGGTGATGCGTTTCAAGTGCTGGCCATGGGAACTGGCAATCTGGATGGAAGAAAAGACCAACGAAGCCGGGCAGGCATACACCGACTATTCGTACAAGCTCACGAAATCCTTCAAAAGCCCGAAATCCCCGAACGGCTACGAACATCGCGACATTCCATTGTTCGGTGACGATCTGCTCAAAGCGTCGGAACTGTTGCGAAAAGCTCACGACTTCACGCAGGTGAAAGCCGACACGCCACAAAGGCAGGGCGGCGGGGGACGACGATAATGGCGGTGAAACTGCTGTTCGGCCGGGAATGTAAGTGCGGGTGCGGAGTGGTCGTCGGCGGGCGGCAAAAGTACGCAACGAATGCCTGTCGGCAGAAGGCATATCGAGACCGGGAGCGAAGGCGGATCGTTGAAGCATGGAAAGAGTGGCGACGGAAGAACCCGAAATCAATTCTGAGCTTGCGGGCGTTTCGTCTCGGCGACCGGTCTCGGACGATCGAAAGGTAACTCCGCGATCGCGGCGTTACGGTTGCGGCCCGATGGAACGGGCGATGGAGATAGGTAAGGGAGTGCTGCCATGGAAACGGCGACGGACGCGGCGACGGGTTTACTTGAATCAACACACAATTGTGTCACCAGCGAAAACAGGAAGAACACACACGGCGGGGCTCGGGCCGGGGCTGGCGGGCCAAAAGGACCTCGCCTTGATGTGAACGGGTTCGAAGTGGCGAAACACAGGTGCCGGTCGTGGTTCTGCCCGTCGTGCTGCCTGCTGCTGGGCCTCAGACTCCGCGAACGGCTCTTGCCGGTCCTGGAGACCTTCACGTCTCTGCAAATGTGGACGTTCACGGTTGACCCAACGCTGTTCGGTTCCCCCCGCGAAGCCTTTGAGTACATGCAGGACCGCCGGTGCATCGGCAGGACGATACAGGACCTGTTTCGATGGGGGCTGCTGGCGTCGCGGCGGTTCTTCTGTGTGATCGAATGGCAGAAGAACACCGAACAAGCTCATTTCCATGTTCTGCTCGACGCGCCGAAAAGGGGCATCCCATGGTCGAAAGTGCTTCAATCGTGGGATAAACACCGACCCAGTACGGCCGGGCCGGTCGTTGGGGGGCGACCGGCCTTTGGTACTGTGATTTTCTCGGCACAGAAAACGCAGTTTGGATCGGCTCTGCACGCGGCCCGATACGCGACGAAGTACCTCACGAAGACTCCGGAACACGGTTTCCCCGCGTGGATCCGCCAGTACGGCAAGACACGGCGTATCCGACGGTTCTCCGTAAGTCACCATTTTTGGCCGACCGAAGATGACGACGATGAACCCAAGCCGTCAACCGGCGAACCTCGCGAACGAACGGACGTGACATATGCCGAGCGGGTCTCCAAGTGTGGGCGGTCCGTGGACGTGTACGAATTCCGCGAAAAGCTGGACGTGGCAACAGGCGAAATCACGACAACGCGGGCGTGGATCGGGGAAATCGCGGCACAATCCGCCGTCGTGCTGGCGGGCCTGCCCGACGATGGAACGGGCAGGCGACATCGCAGGCGGGTGCTTGGCGAGACCCTGGCGGACGTCGTGCGGCAAATAGAGGCAACGACGGGCCGGGCGGTCGAATGGAAGCGGGGCGGCCATTCCCCGCCACGTACGGCCGAAGTGCCGGAGCGGTGGACGTGCGAGGAAGAAACCGCGTGGCGACACGCGCACTATGACGTTGACAAGGAAATCAGGCGTTTTTTGGAGTCTCAACGATGAACTGTCCCAACAAATGCGGAAACGAGTTGCAGGTGGAAGGCGAATTTCTTCGCTGCCCGACCTGCGGAGTGTTTCGCGAGGATAACGGAGAACTCAGAATCCTGGCGAATGATGCAAGCTCGGATGGAAAACCTATCGCGGCTGCTCGACAGGTTGACCGAACAGGCGATGACGTTGATACGAGTGGGACCGTGCGGGGCGACGATTCTCCAAGAGGAAATGACGGCCATGAGGATCGAAGCCCGCAAGCTGGTCAAGCGGATACGCAAGGACGTGACCGAACAGGCGGACGCATTGAATTCAAGCCAACGGAGCTAGACGAATGAGATATACAGCGGCCCATTTGACCGACATGACGATGAAGCAGATGCAAGCCCATATCGCAATCGAGGGCCTGGACGTGACGGTCAACAAAGCGACGACGAAAGCGGCGGTTGCCAAGCGGATTCTGGCGGCGTACGCGGCGAAAGACGTCGATGCAATCAAGGCGGGCAAGGCGTCGGGAGAACCGGTCCGGCCGGAGAATCCCGCGCTCGAAGCGGCTTGCGATTCCGGACAAGCAACGTCCGACGATTTGCCGGCGACAGCGGAGACGGAACGTGTCGAGAATCGCGGCGGACCCCGGCCGGGGGCGGGGCGGCCAAAGGGCATGACGTCCGAGCGGGCTCGCGCAACGAACGTCTCGGACGTGCCGAATCCGACGATTCAGGCGGCGTGCGAAATGCTGTTCGATGCGTGGGCGACGGCGACGGGCTGTCCGGAAATCGCCTTGACGAAAACCGAAGCCGTGGACCTTGCGTTGCCGTGGACCAACCTTGCCGAGTACATGGGCTATGACAAGTACATTCCGGAGTGGGCGGCCATCGGGATTGCGTGCGCCTGGAATACCTGGGCAGTCGTCAAGGGCAAGGCGGCCATCGCCAAGAGGGCGGCCAAAGAGCGGCGGCAAGTCGTCAAGCTGCCGGAGGTGCCGAGTGAACCGACAAGCTGAAACCTCCATGGTCTTCGGTCTTCGCCAGTCGGGCAAGAGCCAGCGCGCTCGGACCATGACCACAGAGACCCCCCGCGTCGTGATATACGACTCCATGGGCCATGACTACACGGACGGCGTCGTGGTCGAAAGCCTGCCTGCGTTTCGCACGGCCTTGGGGCGTTGGTATCGAAACGACGCGTTCAGAATCATCTATCGCCCCCGTGGCTGCTCGCGTGAAGAGTGCAAGGCGGCTCGCAGGATCGATCCGGAATTTGCAGAAGTCTCGGCTCTGGTGTACGAGTGTGCGGACGTCGTCTTTCTGGTCGATGAATTGCAGATGTATGCCGACGGCGGGCAATTCGACAGGGAGTTTCTGGACATCGTGACGCACGGAAGGCACGCGGGCGCGGACCGGGGCTTGCCGGGCGTGGACCTGATCGCGATAACGCAGGTGCCTCAGGGGCTCGGCAACAGGGTGCCTGCGTTGGTCGATCACTGGTACATCTTCGCAACCGTTCATCCGGACCATATCCGTTTCTTTCGAGACATCTGTTTCGGAATCGATGAACAGGACATCCGCCGTCTGCAAAAGTATGAGTACATCTACTTCAGGCAGGGGGCAGACTCCTACTGGATATGCCGAGACGATTTGACGACGGGCGAAACGCTGAGGCAGGAAAGGGAATACCTGTATGATCGAGCGGGGAAGGGAACCGACGGAGCGGCGGTTTGTGGGAACCTACAGTCTCGCGGCGCGGTGGAACGTGACCCAGCGGACAGCGTTGAAGATATGCCGACTCCATAGGCTAGTCGAAATCCGCATGAATCCCGCTGGCGGGCCTTTGCTCTTTCGGACGCGAGACGTCGAGCGGCTGGAAGAGCAGCTATTTCTCTCGTGAAGGGGGACAGTGCTTTACGGTACGTTTGCGACCTTTTCAGACTTTTACGGTACGTTCCGAACGGGCGGCACTTGTTCGGCTGTGATTCGGGTGACACAATCGGGAATGTGGTCAGTGAATCGTCAATAGACCTGAAACCCGATTTTGGAGAATGACAATGAGTGGTATCCCGATTCCGAGCAAGAATGCGGCCATCGTGGGCGCAATGATCGTTGTGGCGGTCTTCATCGCCCTGAACTATGGCCGGTCGTTCGGGCCGGTCGCGTGGCTGCGAAA
>Ga0209575_10001003_pt1 | contig 12896 bp, 14 predicted proteins | sample Medcelwee11metaG_FD_187172 | JGI IMG/M metagenome (GOLD analysis project Ga0209575, IMG submission 187172) | Freshwater pond sediment microbial communities from the University of Edinburgh, under environmental carbon perturbations - Medium... | ecosystem: Environmental > Aquatic > Freshwater >...
AAGATTATGTGGAAATTTTGAAAGCGGAAAATGTTGTGGAGAAAATCAACGTAAAAACTGGAGCGAGAGGCGATGAGGGAATGGTGGAAATTATTTCAGGATTGAAGGGCGGAGAAAATATCATAATACTTTCTAGCGAGAAATAATCCTATGTCTTTAATTCAAATCCAAAATCTTTGCAAAACTTATGAAAATGAGGGGGTGAAAACGCCGGCGCTTTGCAGGGCGAATTTTTCGGTGGAAAAAGGGGAATTTCTTTCAATTATGGGGCCAAGTGGCAGTGGGAAATCAACTCTCATGCAGGTGGTGGGATTGCTTGACCGTCCGACGGAAGGAAAATATTTTTTAGAAGGAAAAGACACGGCTGATTTTGATGATGACACTTTGGCGGATATCAGAAACAAGAAAATCGGTTTCGTTTTTCAATCGTTTAATCTACTTCCTCGAACTTCGGTTTTTGAAAATGTAGAATTGCCACTGCTTTATGACTGCGTGCCTGATGGAAAAAACAGAGAAAAAGTAATGCGAGCTTTGAAATCTGTTGGAATGGAACATCGGGAAAAATATCTTTCTAATCAATTGTCCGGCGGAGAAAAACAAAGAGTGGCAATTGCGCGCGCGTTGGTCAATGATCCGGAAATTATTTTTGCCGATGAGCCAACGGGAAATCTGGATTCAAAATCCGGACTGCAAGTGATGAAAATTTTGCAGGATCTTAATAATATGGGACGAACAATCATTCTCGTCACTCACGAAACCTATACCGCCGAACACGCCAAAAGAATTATCTATATGAAAGACGGAGAAATCGTCGCCGATGATCCAGTTAAAAACAGAAGGATTGCGGATGGGACGGAAGAAATTTTGAAATAATTTTATGCACATAATTTCTCCTATAAAAATTTCTCTAAAATATCTTTTAGCGGCGAAGTTTCGCTCTTTTTTGACAATTTTGGGAATAATAATCGGTGTGGCATCGGTGATTATTATTATGGCAATTGGGCAGTCGGCGCAAGCCTTGATTTTGGATCAAATCACTGGCATCGGTTCAAATTTAATTGGAGTTTTGCCGGGTGCTTCAGATGAGAATGGTCCGCCGGCGACTGCGATGGGAATCTCTATTACAACTTTGAAATATGATGATTTGAAAGTTTTGCGAAATGGCAAAGATGTGCCGGAAGTGATAGATGGTGCGGGTTATGTTTTGGGAACAGCCACCACCGAATATGATGGCACTAATCTCAATGCTTCTTTTCAAGGAGCGACCGCCAGTTATATTAATGTTGAGAATGCTAAAGTAGGGGAAGGTCGATTTATTTCTGAAGATGAAGAAACTAATATGTCTCGCACGGCGGTGATTGGATTCAATCTAAAGGAAGATCTTTTTGGCGGAGATGATCCACTGAACAAAGTGATAAAAATCAAAGATCAAAATTTCACGGTTATCGGTATTTTAGAAAAAAGAGGCTCATCTAGTTTTGGCGTTAGTAGCCAAGACGACACAGTTTTTGTTCCTTTGAAAACTGCCCAAAAACTTCTTCTAGGTATTGATCATTTAGGATTTATTCGTCTTAAAGTTAGAGATGCTAGTCTTATTTCTTTTGCTAAGGAAAATATTGCTCGAACTCTTCGAGATCAACATGACATCGATGATCCGGCTAATGATGATTTTTCTGTGCGTGATTTGGCTTCGGCAGTGGATATAATTACTAAAGTTACAAATGTCCTTCGATATTTTCTTTTAGCGATTGGAACAATTTCACTTATCGTTGGCGGAGTGGGGATTATGAATATTATGCTCCTCGCAGTTAATCAAAGAATTCGGGAAGTGGGACTGCGAAAAGCAGTTGGCGCAAAAAACAGCGATGTTTGGACGCAATTTCTAATTGAGTCAGTCTTCATTTCTTTTTTGGGCGGAGTCATAGGAATTATTATTGGCATCGCAATTTCTTTTGTGACGGCAATAATTATTCAATCATTGCAATATGTTTGGCCGTTTATAATTTCCTGGCAATCAATTTTGGCAGCCATTGGAGTTTCTTTTGCGATTGGTTTGATTTTTGGAATTTATCCAGCCGGAAAAGCTTCGAGGATTTCTCCGATGGAAGCACTTAGATATGAATAACTCTGTCATTACGGGGGAGCGTAGCGACCGTGGTAATCTCGAGATTGCTTCGTTTCGCTCGCAATGACAAAAAATATGCATTTATTTTTTATCCCAATTAAACTAGCTTTCAAAAGTCTTCGCAATAATTTGGGGCGGACGATTTTGTCGCTCCTTGGAATTGTGATTGGCGTTTTGAGCGTAATTTTAGTTTTGTCTTTTGGTTCGGGAGTCAAGGGATTTTTGGTCGATCAGGTTTCTTCTTTCGGGTCGGATATAATTCAAATTGAAGTCAAAGTGCCGAAAGTTTCCAAAACTTCCACTCAGAATGCCAGTGGGCAAATGGGAGGAATGCAGATTACCACTTTGAAACTGGAAGATATTGAGGAAGTGGCTAAGCTTTCTAATATTGGAGCATGGTATGCGGCAATTATGAATCAGCAGGTGATTAGTTATGAGAATAAAAACAAGCAAGTATTCATAATGGGAACAACCGCGGGGGTTTCCGAAGCGGATAAAAAGGCAGAAATAGAATCAGGCGTTATGTTTAGTGAAGATGATGATAAGAGTCTTCGACAAGTAGTAGTGCTAGGCTCGGAAGCGAAGAAAGATTTTTTTGGCGAGAACGAAGCGGTAGGAAAAGATGTGAAAATTAAGGGTCAAACCTATCGAGTAGTTGGAGTTTTGAAAGAACGAGGAGCTACGGGATTTTTCAATTTTGATCAAACGGTTTATGTGCCTCTTCGTACAGTGCAAAAAAAATTAGCCGGAATAGATCATTTGCAATTTGCGATTTTCAAACTTAAGGATATGGGAAAACTCGATCTAACTGTTGCGCAGGCAACTGATGTGCTTCGCGTAGAGCATGATATTGAAAATCCGGATGACGATGATTTTGCAGTCAATTCAATTGTGGAAGTTTTGGAGATTCTTAATAAGGTTTTTTTCTCGGTTAATTTGCTTCTTATCGCGCTTACTTCCATTTCGCTTATTGTTGGTGGAGTGGGGATTATGAATGTGATGTATGTGTCAGTCACGGAGCGAACATTTGAAATTGGACTCAAAAAATCAATCGGCGCAAAAAATTCCCAAATTCTTTTTCAATTTCTCTTCGAAGCAATTTTCATAACACTACTGGGTGGAATTATCGGACTAGCGCTGGGCTTTGGAATTTCCAAACTGGGGGAAATAATAGCCATAAGTTATGGTTTTAATCTGCAATTCCCCATCACTTGGTGGTCAGCTTTGATCGGTCTTGGTTTTTCCGCTGGAACTGGAATAATTTTTGGATATTTCCCTGCCCGCCGTGCTTCGCAACTTTCGCCAATGGAGGCGCTGAGGAAAGAATAGAATTTGATTTTTTGTCGCATTTCAGCTAAGGTTTAGTTAACTTTGGCTGGAAGGAAGGAGGGACAGCCATTGTGGCTGTTCTTTTTAAATTTAATATATAGACTGAAAAAACCATTAAATAGGAGGATTATTGCTATGAGAAATAGAATGTCGCTTGAAAGGAATTTAGGATATTCTCATCAATGTAATGGTTGTGGGAAAGTCTTCTTGCAACACGAGGATGGATGCCCTAATTGTGGCGTTAGTGTTTCAGTTTCACCTTTTCAGCGAGACCCGCATACTTACGAGGAGTTGGATCCTGATGATAAAGACTGGTATGTAATGTTTTTTGATGAAATTTCTCAATTACTGTTTATTTTATCAAAAGAGTCAATTAGGGAAATTGAACTTCAGGATAATGGTGAAATTTTTTTATACTGGATTGTTATTGTTGCTGGCGAACCGCAGTATGTTTTTTTAAATGACGCATGCCCATGGCCAAAGTGAATATGCGCGGTTCGCTGTGGGTTCTTAAGCAGAAATTGATTAATATATTTCTTGCCCTGTAATCATCGATATGGTTACAGGGTTCTTTTTTTATTACGCCATAAACTCAAAATCCCGCAAGATTGCGGGGTTTTTTGATGTGTGGTAGCCTAGTGTTATGGAAAATAATATTACACAAAATAACACAGAATTAAAAACACAGAACAACACAGAAGAAATACAGAACGACACAGAAAGACCAAAAAAGAAATACGATTTCTATGTTGAACTCGGGTTGTTTTTGATTTTGGGAATTTTGATTGGGATTGCGCTCAAAACGGAAGCGGTGAAAAGAATTACGATTGGGTATGATGATTATAAAATGAAAATTATGAAAAGCGATTTTGATATAAACAAAATTGAAAAAGATATTTTGCAAAAACAAAAAGATGAGGCGCAAAAACAAGATGCGCAAGGACAAATAGATGGCAACCAAGCAATTCAATAATAATTCTAATATAACTCTATGGAAGAAAAAAATAAAATCAAAAATCTAATTTCTCTGGCAATTCTTTTGTTTGGACTTCTCTTGGGCAGTCTTTTTGTGGACATCGGGCAAATTATAAAAAGTAGTGGTTATTCGCAAAAAAATCTTAATAAATCCGATATTTTTGAAGCGAATGGAAAAACTTGGGTAGCTTATGAGAGTTCGGCGGTGCAAATTTCTGTTATCACGGATGACACTTGCGAAGCTTGCGACCCAGGAGAAATTTTAGCTTGGCTTCGAAGAGTTTCGCCGACAATTAGTGCGGAGAAAATAAACTTTGATAGTGAACAAGGAAAAAATCTGATTAGCGAATTTGGAATCAAGACTTTGCCAGCTTTCATCTTTGCCAAAAATCTTGATCAAACTGAATTTTATGCTGAGGCTGAACCGTTATTCTATACTAAAGGTGACAAATACGTTTTGAATGTGCAAACGTTGGGTGCGCCTGTGGGAAAATATTTGGAATTACCACAAATAAATACAAGCGATGCAACTTTTGGTAATAAAGAGGCGAAAGTCAAAGTAGTTATTTTTTCTGATTTCCAATGTCCATATTGCAAAGTTTTTTATAAATCACTTCGCGATACAATGAGGAATTATGAGGAAAAAGTCTTGTTTAGCTTTAAGCAATTTCCACTAAGCGAAATTCATCCGCAGGCGCAGAGCGCTGCGCTGGCTTCAATGTGCGCACAGGAGCAAGGAAAGTTTTGGGAATACGCCGACATTCTTTATGCTAAGCAATCACAATGGGGAGAAACAAAAGATAATGCTAGTTTCAAATTATACGCGAAAACACTTCGACTAAACACCAATGATTTTAATGGTTGCTTGGATAACAAAAAATATCAGGATAAGATTAATGCTGATATTAGCGATGCGCAAAATTTCGGCATTACGGGAACACCGACAATTTTTGTGAATGACAAAGTAGAAACCGGAGCACTTAGTGCGGAGGATTTGAAAAAGGATATTGAGGAGCAACTTAGTAAGTAGAAAGTAGTAAGTATGAAGTAGGAAGCATGAAGAAGCGGGCATTTCACCTGCTTCTTTTTTTGTTTTATATTTATGTGCTATAATATTAAAGTAAATTTGTATATTAGTATATTTGTAATAAATTCGTAATTCGTAAGGAATCACATGAAAAATCATAAAGATATTTTTGAAGTTATTTTTTTTGCTCGGGGTGGACAAGGCGCTAAGACAACGGCAGAAATTTTGGCGCAAGCGGGAACTCATGAAGATAAATTCGTTCAAGCTTTTCCAAGTTTTGGACCCGAGCGATCCGGCGCGCCAACTAAGACATATTTGCGAATTTCGGAAAATGAAATTAGAACGCATGAACCGGTCATTGATCCGGATTTGGTGGTGGTGCTCGATGACACACTTTTAGATTCACAGGAAGTGACTTTCAATTTGGACAAAGACGAATTTTTGATAATAAACACGCAAATGGCTGAACACGAAGTGCGAGAAAAATTGATTCAAAAAGGTGGAAAATTCGAAGGAAAAATTCACCCGATTGATGCGAGCGGAATTTCACTTTCTATTATCGGTCAACCTCGTCCCAACACAGTAATTTTGGGAAAATTTGTGCAAGTTTCTGGAGTGATAAAAATGGAAAGTATGATCGAAGAATTTAGGCGGATTTTTGAAAAAAAATTGGGTAAAGAAAATTGTGACAAAAATATTCAAGCGATTGAGAAAGCGTATGATGCGATTTAATTTTTTAATTTTTTAGTTTTTGAATTTTTAATTTTATAAATAAATCTTAATTTTTAATGTTTAAAAATTTTAGCATTAAAAATTATTTAAAAATTATAAAATTATAAAATTATAAAATTTTTATGGAGTTTGGCGCAATCATAAAACATGATCAAAAAAAATCACCTAAAACCGGAGCGTGGCGATATATGCATCCGGAAGTGGATAAGGAAAAATGCATCGGCTGTGGCACTTGTGTTGGGTTTTGTCCAGATGCGGCGATAACAGTGAGCAAGGAACAAGGAACAATGAACAATAAAAACAAAAAAGGCACAGCGGAAATTGACTACGAATATTGCAAAGGCTGTGGCGTTTGCGCGGAAGTTTGTCCAGTTAAAGCAATAACAATGAAGAAAAAATAATTATGAATAAAAAAAATAAAAAATTAGCACTCACGGGTGGCGCGGCGGCGGCTGAGGCTTTGAAGCAAATTGAAATAGATGTGATGCCGATTTATCCAATTACGCCACAGACTACAATCATTGAAACTTATGCCGGATTTGAGGCTAATGGCGAAGTGGAGACGGAGATAATCAAAGTGGAATCAGAACACTCGGCCATGAGTGCAGCAATTGGAGCAAGTTCAGCTGGTGCGCGAACGGCCACGGCCACCAGTTCGCAAGGATTAGCTTTGATGCATGAAGTTCTCTATATTGCCAGTGGTTTTAGATTGCCGATTATGATGCTGGTGAGTGCGCGAGCGCTGGCTTCGCCGATAAACATTCACGGAGATCACTCGGATGTGATGGGTTGTCGTGACTCCGGCTGGATTCAACTTTTTTGTGAGAATGCGCAAGAAGTTTATGATAAAACAATCATCGGAATGAAATTAGCGGAAAAAGTGAAACTGCCAATTATGGTAATTATGGACGGCTTCAATACTTCCCATAGTGTGGAAAATTTGGAAATTTTAGAAACAAAAATTGTGCAAGAATTTGTGGGAGAATTTGAGGCGATTAGTCCGCTACTCGACACCGAAAATCCTGTGACCTATGGCGCGGTGGCCCTGCAGAATTCATATTTTGAATTTAGAATTGATCAGGAAGAAGCAATGAAAAGCGTAGAAGAAGAATATGAAAAAATTGTAGCCGAATATGAAAAAATCAGCGGGAGAAAATATTCTATTTTTGAAGAATATAGATTGGAAGCTGCGGAGAAAATTATGGTTCTCACTGGCAGTGCAACCGGAACAGCGAAGGTAGTAGTGGATAAACTCAGAGAAGCAGGAGAAAAAGTTGGCATCTTGAAAATTGAACTTTTTCGACCATTCCCGCACAAAAAAATTGCCGAAAGTTTGAAAAATGCCAAGGAAATAATTGTTTTGGATCGCGCCCAATCAATTGGAACCTATCCGCCGTTTTACAGTGAAATTACAAAAAGTTTATACGAAGCTAAAAGCTATAACCTAAAAGCTAAAAGCTATATCTATGGTCTTGGCGGACGCGATATTTTTCAGAAACAAATTGAGGATGTGTTTGCAGGTAAAATTGAAGGGGGATATATAAAATAAAAAAATATCATGAACAAAGAACTAACAAAATATTATTCATCAGGACATAGCGCTTGTGCGGGGTGTGGGTTTCCGGCGATTGTGCGGGCGGTTTTGGGGGAACTCAAAACTGATGTGGTTATCGCCAATGCGACAGGATGTTTGGAAGTGACTTCGACGCTCTATCCATATTCAGCTTGGAAAGCGCCGTATATTCACAATGCTTTTGAAAATGCGGCAGCGACAATTTCTGGAGTGGAAAAAGCCTATGAAGCTTTGAAAAAGAAAGGTAGATTGCCAAATAGGAAGGGGATCCTTCGACAAGCTCAGGATGATTCGCAAAAGCGAATCAAATTTGTGGCTTTTGGTGGTGATGGTGGAACATATGACATTGGTCTGCAAAGTTTGTCAGGTGCACTTGAGCGCGGACACAATTTTCTTTATGTTTGTTATGATAATGGCGGATATATGAACACAGGTAATCAAAGATCCAGCGCGACACCTTATGGAGCTTTTACAGAAACAACGCCAACTGGAAAAGAATCTTTTGGAAAAATTGAGACGCGCAAAAATTTGATGGAGATTGTAAATGCTCATCGGATAAAATATTTAGCGCAAGCTAATGTGGCCTATCTAGCTGATCTAAAAAAGAAAGCTAAGAAAGCGCTGGAGACTGATGGGCCAAGTTTCTTGCTCGTTTTTTCACCTTGCACTAATAATTGGAAATTTCCAACTTCGCAATATGTGAATGTGGGAAAGTTAGCAACGGAAACGAATTTTTGGCCATTATATGAAATCGAGAATGGTGAGCATAAAATAAACTTCGAACCAAAAAAAATAACCCCTGTAGCGGAATTTCTAAAAACCCAAGGAAGATTCAAGCATCTTTTCAAAGAAGAAAACAAACCTCACCTAGAAGAGATTCAAAAATTAGTCAATGAAGAATTCGCCAGGATTGCGAGTATTTGTGAATGAATATGAAATATAGGAATAGAAAAAAGAATCGTTTGCAAAATTATGATTATTCTCAAAATGGAATGTATTTTATAACAATATGTGTTAAGGAAAGAGAAGAATTATTTGGGAAAATAAAAAGTGGAAAAATGATATTAAATGAACTAGGGAGAATAGTTGAAAAATGTTATTTGGAGATTACGGAGCATTTTGATAATGTATATTTAGATCAATATATCATAATGCCGAATCATATTCATGGGATTATTGAAATAAATCAGGTAGGGAACGCATATATGCGTTCCTCGGATATTAATAGGACAAAAATGCTATTGTCAAAAGTTGTTCAAGGATTTAAGGCGGCGGTAACGAGAATGGAGAATGGATATGATAAAGATAATAAAAAGGAACGCGTATACGCGTTCCCTACAATTTGGCAAAAATCCTTCTACGACAATATTATCCGAAACGAAATATCCCTTAATAAAATACGAGAATATATCATAAATAATCCAAAGGTATGGGAACGAGATAGAAATAATGTTGAGAATATTTGGATGTAATCGAAAGAAAGAAAAAGCGGAGCCATCTGTCGGGATTGAACCGACGACCTACGGTTTACGATACCGTCGCTCTACCAACTGAGCTAAGATGGCTTGTATAATCGGCCGTCGCTCGGACTTTGTCCGCCTTTGGCGGGAACTGAGCTAAGATGGCACTTTATTTAATATAGAATAATTATGAACAAATATCAACAAGCTTGGGAAAAGTTTCAAAATAAGATGAATGATTTGCGAAAAAGGCAAAAGGAAGTTTTGCTTAGGATTTATAATAAACTAGATCAGCAGAAAATTGAAAATATTCGTAAAAAATTAGAAAAATAAATGGGCATAGAACAATCAACAATTGAATCAGGAGAAAAGCCAAAAACTGAGCAAGAGGTGGTTATTGAGGCTGAAAAATCACCGGAAGAAATTGAAAAAGAAATGCTTACAGATGCCGATAAAGAAGTTGCTAGTTTTGAGCGAGAAGAAAAATCAGATTTGGAAAGTGTTGAGAAAAAAGCATCAGTGGATGGTTTGCAGATTGACACAAAAGACAGAAGTGAGTTGGAAGAATTGATTGAGGAAGCGGAGCAGGCAAAAAAGGGATTAGTGAAAGAAATTGGAGGCGAAGATGAATCTAAGAAAAATATTAACAACCCTAATATTATAGAAATCGCAGAAGATAAAAATTTTGAAGGTTCAACAATAATTAAAACTAAAGATGCGGAAGGTAGAATAATCGGGTATGCTTTACGAAAAAATAGTAGGGGAGATTTAGAGGGAAATGAAATAGGATATATGGAGGATGGTTCAGTTGGTCCGGTATATCAACTTCATGAATCAGATTTTGCCAAACTTAAACAGCAGGGAGTTATGGAATCTTATGAAAATGTATTAGCGCAGAAAAATAAAGATTCCGAGAGAGAACAATTAAATAAGGTTAAGGAGTTTTCAAAAGAATATTCCCAAGAAGACAGAAATCTTATTGCAAAAGAAATCTTTAAAAAAAGAAAAGAATATTTTGACGGTAAAAAAAATATTGAAGCAGATGAACAAGATGAAAAGCAAATAGTGGAACAATTAGAAAAACTTGGCGATGATATAGAATCTCATAGGGACATACCCTTGTCAAAAGAACAATATTTAAAAGAAACTAAAGAAATAATTAATAATTTTTATTCCAATGAAAATAAAAAATGGCTGAAAAGCAAAGAAGAGATTGCTGAAAATTTTTCAGAAGAAAATCTAGCTTCACTTTCTATGGAGAATTATATAGATCTTCTTCGGAAATTTCCTGGCCATTTAGTCACTCATGTAACACGACAAGGAGTACGGAGTAAGGAGCAGTCGTTTGCCTATCATAGCAAAGGAGTTGGTCAGTTTAAGAATGGCTTTAAGGATATGCTTAAATCTAAAAAGTTAGTTTCGCCCCTAGCTGTTTCTATTTCAGAAAGCAGTTCGTTCCATGATATATGCCGGTTTCTTAATGGAAATGAAGATATTATTACTGCTCGCGATTCTATAAATGATTTGAACGTGGAGATAGTTGATGTCAAGAGACTAATGGCTTCTTTAAAAAAATTAACTTTTGATAATAAAGAGGAATATCATGATAAATCTGCGGTTCATCTTGGGATTGAAAGAGTTTTAAATGCTATGTATGGAGGAGAAAAAGGCAATGATATTTTTATTGTTTATCCGGCGGCGCATATTGTTTCTCAATATAACTTTTTGAACAAGTATGCAGACAAAAAAGAAAAAAATTTAACCTCTCCTCAGAATAGTGATGCTTTTAATAATGACTTATATGTGTGGAATAAAAATGAGTCAAAAGGTATGAATATTGATGCAGGAATTGTTTTTATTTCAGAAAATGTTCAAGTCGATAAAAATTCTGGTTCCCAATACGAAGTTGATAATTTGGAAAATTTAGCAGAAATAACAAATAAAAAGGGGAATAACGATGATAATACTAAATTTAAAAAATCAGAAAACACTATGAAATCTCGCGAATATTGGGAAAAATATTTTTCTGAAAATTCAAAATATAAACCATCGAAAATTGTGTATTATGATGCAAATATGACGCCGACGGAAGCTCTTAATGATTGGAAGCTAAAAAATAATATTAATGGAGATAATATTGGAGCTAGGGATGTAGGCAATGGAGTTGGAGTGATGGATAATACTAAAGCCAGATTGGACGCTATTGGAACCAGAACAGATGAGATTGGATTTGGTGAAAATAAAGTAGAGCGTTCTGATTTCAAACGTTCAAACGGAGATGAAGAAGCAATGCATTTTCATAGGCTTGCATTAGAAGCGATGAAAAACGAATACTCTTTGGATCAATTATTAGTTGCGTATGATCCAAATTTTTTTTCCAGACCAGAAGATGAATGGGATGAAATAATCAATAAGATGTATAATGCGCAAAGAGTTGATGTTTAAGTCAAAATTAATAGTTAGGATAATTAAATTAAATCATTTTCAAATCATATGAATCTATACATTTGTGAAATTTGTGGGGACGCGTATATTGGGGAGGAGAAGCCGACAGATTGTCCGTTTTGTGGGGCGAGGAATAATTTTATTAAACCGGCGAACGAAGCCAAGCCAATTGTAAACGAAAAACAAGAAATCTCAGAACTTTCAAGGAAAAATCTTTTAGAAACGTTGACACTTGAAACTCGAGCCAATGCGATGTATCTTTGTATGGCGGGAAAAGCGCAGGAATATAAAATCAAAGCGATGTATAAGCGTTTGGCGAAAGTAGAATTGGAGCACGCAATGATTGTGACAAAACTTTTGGGCATTGCTATGCCAGAGATGAAAACAGAAACTTGCGCCGATGAAACGCAAGAAAATTTTCAAAAAACAATTGAGCTGGAAGATCATGCAGTGGAACTTTATAGAAAGTTTACCGTTGAAGCGACGGAACCAAATATCCGAAAATTTTTCGGAGCGCTGATGCAGGTGGAAGCGGGGCATATTGAACTTATCAAAAATCTCAAATAATGTCATTGCGAGCGTAGCGAAGCAATCTCTTAATTAATTTCACTAATATAAAAGAATTAACTTTCTAAAACGAGATTGCCACGCTTCACTGCGTTTCGCTCGCAATGACAAGTTTATTATGATTTGGATCTACACAATTATTTCAGTAATAATCGTTAGTCTGATTTCGCTTGTCGGTGTTTTTGCGTTGTCGGTTGATCAGAAAAAATTGTATAAAGTTTTGATTTATCTCGTTAGTTTTTCAGCTGGAACTTTGATGGGAGATGCATTCCTTCATCTTATCCCAGAAGCTTTTGAGGAATCACAAAATACTATTGGAATTTCCTTTTCAATTTTGGGCGGAATTTTGATTTTTTTTATGATTGAAAAAATTATTCGTTGGCGTCATTGTCATGAGGAACCATGCGAACAGCATCCTCATCCTTTTTCCTACGTAATCCTATTTGGCGATTCTATTCATAATTTTATCGACGGAATGATTATCGCCACTAGTTTTTTGGTGAGTATCCCGCTGGGAATTGCCACGACAACGGCCGTTATTTTTCATGAAATACCCCAAGAAATTGGTGATTTCGCTTCTTTAGTGTATGCTGGATTTTCCAGAGCAAAAGCACTATTTTTCAATTTTATTACAGCTCTAACGGCGGTTTTGGGAGCAGTCTT
>Ga0209575_10001004_pt1 | contig 12895 bp, 11 predicted proteins | sample Medcelwee11metaG_FD_187172 | JGI IMG/M metagenome (GOLD analysis project Ga0209575, IMG submission 187172) | Freshwater pond sediment microbial communities from the University of Edinburgh, under environmental carbon perturbations - Medium... | ecosystem: Environmental > Aquatic > Freshwater >...
CCTCATCGGGCACTGCTTCAAGGGTGACAGGATGGCCAAGCCTCGCCGAAATATCTTTCAGCCAGACTCGCGTATTGATTTCGTAAACAAGAGGAAACATGCCTGTACCAGTTGAGCGGAGGCGGCCCGTGTCGAGGCCGGAAAATTTGGATGCCTAATATAGCAAGGAAAACCAAAAGATTGGGGAGAGCGGCAAGTTAAAAGATTGGATTACGTTACTATTGGCGTATCAAGACAAAATTGACGAATAATTGTGTCAGCCTACTGTTTGTTGATTTCACAGGGTCTGTCCGCTCCTTGAATTTATGGGGCTTCGTCCTTGCAAAGCCAAAGATCGTGGCGAATCATCTCTTACTGCCTTCGCTGATTCCACATGGATTGCCGCGTTGCGATGCTTCTCGCAATAATGGGGGATTCGGGACTGCTTGCCATTGCCGCAACGCCAAGAGGTAACCGTTAGAAAATCAAAGTCTTGCTATAGCGTTGTTTGTGAGGCTTTTGTATGTGTTATATGTTCGATTATTATACGTTATATGTATGTGTCGGCTCTGTGGTATATACATCATATTTTCTCACAAATTTAAAAAATCCGGCATTTGTGCTGAAATAATGAGCGGAATATTTGATATTGTATAAGGGGAGTATATTCTTGGCTATTATGTTTTTTTCTTGATAAGTTATTATAATTAAGAGACTTATCCTTTTCGTGGTTTTTAATTTGATGGCGGGTGTTTACAAATAAGTATATAAATTTTGTTTTCATACATACGTCAGTGTGTGTAATTTGCTGAGAGTCATAAGGGTTATACATAAGGTGCCGCCTTATCGCCAAGGCTAATGGGGTCAACAGTACAATCGAGTTGCCAAGGGTTGTCTTTCTGAAATTACAGACTATGATGGTTTAGTAAGATGTGGAATGAAACGTTAAAGCGAAGTTTTCATTAATCTGAACGTGAAGTGATTTATTGTGATTTTATGTTTTCTATTGAGTAGTTGTTGGTGAAATGTGTTTAGTAAATAGTAAAAAATATGTAATACATTGTAAAGAATAATTATGAGGATTGAGAATGTCAAACATTTCTGATTCTTGTACAGGAAGGATAATCATCGTGGAAGATGATTATGATTTTCGTGATAGTCTTGATGAGTATTTACAGACACAAGGATATGAAGTAACCGCACTTGGTTCGGCAATTGATGTCTATGAAACGATTAGAAAAAAAGATTATGATCTTGCAATCATTGATCCGGTTCTTCCTGATCAGGACGGAATAGTAATCGCAAAATATTTGAGTTCCAACACGAGTACTCGTGTTTTAATTATTTCTGAACATTCTTCAATAGAGGACAAACTGCGCGGATACGAGTCGGGTGCAGGCATGTATCTGGTGAAGCCTGTTGAGGTAAGGGAGATTTCTGTTGCTGCGGCTGCGTTACTCCAGAGCAGTTTTTCAGCTCATAAAGATGCAGTGGAAAATCAGTTGGAGAATCATAAGGGAAAATGGATACTTAAGATTGACGAGTGGTCGGTGATTAATCCAGATGAAAAAACGATATTTTTGACTGCAAAAGAATATATGCTTCTTGAACGTCTCGCCAGAGAGCCTCAAGGAGGTATTGTTTCAAGAGAGGTGCTTCTTCATCTTTTTGAATATCCAAAAAATAAATACGGTAATCACTCTCTTGAATCGCTTGTTCATCGTTTGAGAAAAAAAATCTCGCCATCACTGGAAACACCGATAAAGACAATTAATTCATTAGGGTACAGTTTTATTGCCAGAATTGAACGGTTCTGATAATCTTTAATTTTGGATTTTGACGTGACATTATGGCTCTGCATGTTCAGTTCCGTATTTTGGTTTCCATGGCATTTTGTTGAGTGTTTTAATATATAGAAGTATGAGGTTTGAGAGTGAGGATGAGAAAATGTGAGATAAGATGATCGAGTTTCATGGGTTTGTACTCTCATCTTTTTATAACTTACTTCTGTTGTACGGCCTGATTCCCTTTGTTCAATCATATCTTGATTTCTTAAGGGCTTCAGGTTTCTATTAAAGTAGTACTCACACAGATTGCCATCCCATTCAAACAGGAGATCATTATGAAAAAGATGAAAATGAAGCTTTCAGCGCTTTCAGTTTTTCTTTTGGGAGCCAGTCCGGCATTTGCCGATCAGGCTACAGTTACACAGTCTGGTACTGCCGGTACGGCTTCGATTTCTCAGACGGCTGGCAGTGATAATGACAATAGTGCCACAATCACGCAGGATGTCAATGCGTCCGTAGAAACCGCCAGCATCACTCAAGTTGGCAACACTCAGTCAGCAACAATCTACCAGAACGGCCAAAATGACCAAGCAACAGCAATCCAATTAGGATCAGGTGGTCACGCTGTCATTAAACAGGACCGTGTGGGGGGATGGTGCCCTCCTAAACCGTATTATGGCGGCTCTACAGCATTCATCTTTGATAACGGCCAGAATGATTCATCTTTGATTTCTAATTATGGGAGCAATAGCACTGCCACAATCAATCAGGTGGACAATGGTAACGGTAAAACACACAATGAACAAGCCACCATCGATCAGGACAGTGACAAGAGTACTGCTATAATCCATCAGGGAGGATACTACTACAATGGTACACCGACCTATGTAGGTTTAGCACGTAATGATGAAGCCTATATAAAGCAGGGAAGTGATGCAATCGGAAATATGTACGCTTTCATCGAGCAGTTTAATACAAAAAATGAGAATGCTAAAATCATTCAGAGTTGCAAATCAAACAATGACACCGCAATTATCATTCAGAGCGGGTCAAAAGATAAGGCTAATATCCGGCAGGATGGTTATTATAACGTTTCTCAGATTTACCAACAAAATACAGATAATAACAACGCCGATATCACGCAGGATAATACGGTAAGTGCCTCTTATGCGATGATCAGTCAAATGTACGGAAATCTCAATACAGCGACCATCTCTCAGAAAAATTCTTCGTCGAATGATATCGCGCTCATTAGCCAGACTGGTAACAGTAATGATGCTACGATTCAAGAGTATAATTCCTACGGTGATCGCGCGACCATAACCGAGATTGGTGACAGCAATACGGCCAGGATTGATCAGGGCGTTAATTGCGGTTACAGCTCGGACAACATAGCAACAATTACACAGAGCGGCTCGTTTGACGTTGCATCAATCAGTCAGGACGGCTCGTCTAATGTTGCAAGAATTGATCAGGTGGGGGTCGGAAAGATTGGTAGCATTGCTCAGTGTGGTTCTGGAAATAACTCTATTATTACTCAGCACTAAGCATGTCGGTTGAAGCACAGGGAAATGGTTTCTTTTCGAAAACCGTTTCCCTGAGGTCATATGTTCTTTGACACGTTTTCTTTAAGTATTTTAAGTGAGAGGTTGGTATGAGTAAATATGTTCATCAATTTGGAGGCACAGACAGCGTTGAGTTTGCTATCCAGGTTGGAAATAACAATAACATGCGGGGTGTCCAAATTGGTAAAAGAAAGAGTGCAATTTTCTTGCAAAACGGTAAGGGTTAAAGTATGAATTGCTATTTAAAAACGAAGAGAAAAATATTTCTTTTATTAACGGTTATGGTTTTTATGGTAGGTAGTGGCAGGGTATTTGGGCAAATATGCCCTGCTGATTCCGGTTCAGGAAATCAAAATTCAGGAGAAAATATGGGTAAGCAAGATGATTATCAGAAGCAGATTCTGTCTAATCCAGAGACAAATCAGGGCGCTCGTGTAGGTATAGGCAGCAATCAGACAGGGGGAAATACTGCCATTATCAATCAAAATGGTTCATCGAATTCTTCAAGTATTATACAGTCAGGTAGCAATAACAAAGCTGAACAGTATCAGAAAGGAAAAAACAATTCCCTGCATTTAAATCAAAAGGGAAAAAATAATTACCACAAAGAGAGCCAAATCGGGGATAATAACAAAAAAGTGATTATTCAGAACGATTCTTCAGAAGTCATTATCGAGCAAGTTGTTCCATAATGAGCTGTAATGCCAATAGTGAATCATTTTAAACAAGGATTTTTAGCAATGGCATCATTAAAAATACGAGTCGTTAATGCGTTGACTTTGGGCGGGGCTATTGGGTTGCTCTTCATGTGTCAGTCAACTACAGTACATGCCAGTTCACTTGTTTTTCAAGGGCAAAATGTCGGGTTATTTCCTAATGCAAACCCGAACAGTGTTTCGGTACTGATGAATAGTGTATCGAAAAAGAAGGCAACAGCATCAACGAAGGCAGAGGGTTCTACCGGACTTAATCCGGCAACCATGATTCAAAATGCATTAGTAAGTCAAATCAGCACCGCGATTTACAAGCAGATTTTTAACGTGGACGGTCCTAGTACAGGCTTTTATGATCTTGGTGGGGGGAACACCATTAGCTATCAGCAAAATACAGTAGATCAAACCGTTACGATTACCATTGTCAGTTCAACGTCGGGAACAACCACAGTAGTAGTTCCTTTAGGTATTTAAAATATCAAGTATAGATATAACCATTACTCGTTTAAATCAATGGGATTAAAATTTATCAAGGGTTCAGCAGCTGCTTTGTTACTGTCAGCAGGGTTATTGTCTCTCGGTGGTTGTTCGTTAAGATCGGTTTACAATAACGGGATGGTAGCAAAAGCGAATATAACTGACAATACTTATGCTACATTGGTACTGAAGAATCTTCCGGCTCCAAAACGTCCTGTCCCCGTTGTAGTCTATGAATTTCAGGATCAAACTGGGCAGTTTAGAAACAACGGAATGTATACCGACTATTCAAGTGCTGTGACCAAAGGTGGGTATTCAATTTTGGTGAAAGCTCTTCTTGACTCTGGTCAAAGCGGGTGGTTTATGGTAGCAGAACGAGGTGGACTTAAGGCGCTATTACAAGAACGCCAGATTGTTGAGTTGACACGCTCCAAATATGCTCTGCCGGGTTCTGCGGTTCAACAGTTGCCTCCGTTGCTTTTGGGAGGCATGATCATTGATGGCGGTATTATTTCCTATGATTCCAATATCATGTCTGGAGGCTTGGGCGCAACATATTTGGGGATAGGGGGTGCAACGCAATATCGCCGAGATCTTGTCACCGTGTACCTCCGGGCAATAAGCGTCGAGACTGGACGAGTACTACAATCTGTTGAAAGCTCAAAAACTATATACTCTGTTTCGCTTGATGGAACCTTCATGAGGTATCTGACGGTTGGAAACCTGTTCCAGTCTGAAGCTGGTATTGCTATCAATGAACCGGTTCAGTTTGGTGTTAGGGAGGCTATTGAAACAGCGGTTTATTCTTTGATAATGGAGGGGGTAATAAAGCATCTTTGGGATTTTCAGGACAAAGATGCAGGAGCAAAAGCTATTATCGAGTACGTTGCTCGTCGTGATCATACTTCCTACAGAATCGCCAAAGGCCAATTTGAAGACAATAAGCAAGAGTACACTAATAAAGAAAAAGATGAGGCAGTAAAAGGCGCCGGTGTTGGTAAGTGACTGGATTTTATGGCGGAACACCGTTTTTTTGTGGAGAACGATAGTCAATGAATCAGTGCTTTTGATGGTGAAATGACGCTGTTTCTGCGATACGGCCACTCGTAATAGTTCTTATTTTTCTTTTTAGAGGTGCTCTTGAAGTATGGGAATATGTAGGGATTTTAGGGTTGATAGAAAAGATGAGATGATATGAGAAAAGATGATAGGGATTAATTTGTTAGAACTCTCATTTACTTTATAAATTTCTAAAGTTGTATGACCTGAGTCTCTTTGTTTAAACTTCTAAATCATTTTTCAAAAACTTAGAACTTTTATTTAGTAGTACTCGCACAGATTACCATCATAATAAAACAGGAGATCATCATGAAAAAGATGAAAATGAAGCTTTCAGCGCTTGCGGCTGTTTTGTTGGCAGCAAGTCCGGCATTGGCCGATCAGGCAAGTGTCACCCAGAATGGATACTTTGGAACTGCTCAAGTAAACCAGACGGGCGGAACGAACAATGCCAATGATGCAGAGGTACTACAGGATATCGGTGCGTGGTATGAGACTGCTGCTATTAATCAGGCAGGAGCGGGTGATCAGACCGCGTATATCTACCAGAATGGTGTTGAGGATCATGCCGCAATTACTCAAAATGGCAGCCTTGGCAATGCAAGTGTTTATCAGGGTTATGATTCCTACGATGGCAATGCGAACATTACCCAGGATGTAAATTCTGTGGGTGCTATTGCCACCATTTATCAGAACTATTTAACTGGTTATGGTTACTACAACAATGCCTCAATTTATCAGAACAGCGCAGGTGTAGATCAGGCAACGATTACACAGGTAGGTGACAGCAACACTGCTACCACCACACAGCAGGATAATACCGGAGCGGCAACAGCAGCACTGCAACGATCAACCAGACGTCTACTTCTGGTGAATATGCTTCGATTTACCAGAACACTGGCAATGCGGCGACTATCAATCAGATGTTTGGTACTTCTGATATCGCCAATATCAGCCAGACTGGCACTGGAAACATTGCTGACATAGAACAGGGCACATTCGGCAGTGCTGGTAGCAATGGCAATTCTGCAACGATTACTCAGAGTGGCGATAGCAACTCTGCAACGATCGATCAGATTGGCAGCGGTAAAGTTGCAACCGTTGTTCAGACTGGTAATGGTAATTCTGCTATCGTTACTCAGCATTAAATGCCATACTTGAGTCTCAGGGAAACGGAAAGTATTTTTCTCTCTAAAACCGTTTCCCTGAGGAACTTCGCCTTTTTCCCACCTTGTTTATTTAGCTTCTACCCACGCATTTTTATATTATTACTCCGGCAATAAAAAATCGCAATCGCTGCCGCTGAAAGATTTTGGGCTAAAGCCCCGATTTATTTTGTTTTATCCACATACCCCGGACTGAAGTCCGGGGCAATTGTTTAAGAGTTTTAATGGCCGGAGCAATAATAGCACCTGACGGGCGAAATTCTTCCGAGCTTTGTCATGGTTCGCCGTTTCCCGGTAGGGCGCACGGGCCGCTAACCTGTTATTATCGGAAGCTTTGACAGCTATTTTCCGTGAACCCAACGACGTTTAGCATGAGTCGGCATTTGCCACCGAAGTGCCCTTGACGGTGCTTGCGGGCGCGGGTTCGGGCAAGACGCGCTTTATCACCTTCCGCATCACGCATCTCATCCGCAACGTCCGGTTGTCGCCACAGAACATCCTCGTCCTGATCTTCACCACGCAATGACGTATCAATGACAAACAATCATGAAATTCCTGCTATTCGAGGAACTGAGGTTTTCGGGTTTCCGAAGCTGACCGCTGTGCAACTCTGGGGCGGATGGGGCCGTTGAGATAGCCAAAAGGCAGCGCAGTATTCCGGCAACATGTTCAGCAGGCGGCGGGCCTGATCCGCGGAAACCAAGACAGGAGAACACATCATGACACAGCTCGAAAACAAGCATTGCGTGCCCTGCGAAGGGACGGCAGCTCCGATGGCTCCGGAAGAGCTTGAGCGGCAACTTTCCTACCTTCCGGAGTGGAAGGTGATTGATGATTCCGGAACCCCTAAGTTGGTCAGGGTTTTCACTTTCAAGGATTTCAAGGATGCGCTCGACTTCACCGTCAGGGTGGGCCAGCTCGCCGAATCCGAGGGACACCATCCGGCGCTCCTGACCGAATGGGGCAAAGTGACCGTTTCGTGGTGGACGCACGCCATCGGAGGCATCCATCTGAACGACCTCATCATGGCATCGAAGACCGAAAAGCTGGTTTGATGGCGGGTGATTTCGAGCGTTGCGATTTCGAGAATTGACGCTGTTTTATCGCTGTTTTTGCTGATATTATGTGAGTAATCAAACACAGTGATAATTCCCAACCTCATGAACGTCGCGCTCATCGTGCTCGGGCACCTGTTCACCTTCGTGGCAGCCATCGCGGGCCTGCTGCTTGGGTTGAGCTTTACGACCGTCGAGCATCAACGATTCCCTTTTTTGCGGAAGCTTGAGGGAAAGCGGGTTTCTCTTCTTTTTACGACGGTGCTCTCGCTTGCCATCGTGCTGGTCGTAAATATCACAAAAGATGTTCCACCCGCATTCGAGACGGCGCAAGGCCCAAAAGGAGAGGCTTTCCAGAAGGCGACGGCATCGGGTTTCGACAGGGAGCTGGAGGATGCAGCCGCAGAGCTGAAAACAAAGGCAAAGCGCTTTTTCGATGCGGCTGAAGCGGATTTCAAGCCCGGCTCCTATGAGGATGCGGCAAGAAACTACCAGAAATCGATCGACCTGCTGCCAACCATGTCGGCCTACCTGAACGCTGGTATTTCATGGTATAACATTTTAAACTATCCGAAAGCTGAGCAGGCGTTTCTCGCCGGACTGCAACTGGCCCGGAAAAAAGGTGATGAAGCGTTTGAAGGCAATTTTCTTGGCAACATCGGTCTCGTTTACCAAGATCAAGGCAAGCTGGAAGCCGCGCTGAAATCGCATCAGGAGGCGCTGGAAATCTACAGGAAGATCGGCAACCCGTTGGGCGAGGCAGCAGTCCTCGGCAACATCGGTAATGTGTACTATCAGCAAGGGAAGCTGGAAGCCGCGCTGAAGTCGCATCAGGAGGCGCTGGAAATCGACAGGAAAATCGGCAACCCGTTGGGCGAGGCAGCAGACCTCGGCAACATCGGTATTGTGTACTGTAATCAAGGCAAGCTGGAAGCCGCGCTGCAATCGTATCGGGAGTCGCTGGAAATCCACAGGAAGATCGGCAACCCGTTGGGCGAGGCAGCAGACCTCGGCAATATCGGTCTCGTTTACCAAGATCAAGGGAAGCTGGAAGCCGCGCTGCAATCGTATCGGGAGTCGCTGGAAATCCACAGGAAGATCGGCAACCCGTTGGGCGAGGCAGCAGACCTCGGCAACATCGGTATTGTGTACTGTAATCAAGGCAAGCTGGAAGCCGCGCTGAAATCGCATCAGGATGCGCTGGAAATAGATCGGAAAATCGACAACCCGTTGGGCGAGGCACAAGACCTCGGCAACATTGGTCTTGTGTACTTCGATCAAGGGAAGCTGGAAGCCGCGCTGAAATCGCATCAGGATGCGCTGGAAATCCACAGGAAGATCGGCAACCCGTTGGGCGAAGCAAACGCTCTTGGCAACATCGGTAATGTGTACTTCGATCAAGGGAAGCTGGAAGCCGCGCTGCAATCGTATCGGGAGTCGCTGGAAATCGACAGGAAGATCGGCAACCCGTTGGGCGAGGCAAATCAACTCGGCAACATCGGTATTGTGTACTATCAGCAAGGGAAGCTGGAAGCCGCGCTGCAATCGCATCAGCAGTCGCTGGAAATTCACAGGAGGATCGGCAACCCGTTGGGCGAGGCAAATCAGGTTAACAACATCGGCGTTGTTTACGAGAAACAAGACAAGCTGGTTGAAGCTCTGCGAATGTATCAGCAGGCTCGTGAGATTTTTAAGCGCATCGGGACACCTCGTGAACTCCGGATCGCTGAAAACAATCTCAAAGACATCAACGATAAGCTCCTATCCTCCAAAAAACCCTGATCCGTCCGCAACGTCTCCGTTCTCATCCCCCCTAAATCTTTCTCCCACTCCGCATTTGTAATTCGTGCCGGGATGTGCGAAATTCTTCTGAGCTTTGTGACGGCCCTCCCATCCCCAGCCGGGCGGGCGAGCCGCTAACCTGTAATTTTGACCAGCTTTGACAGATTTTCTCCGGGAACTCAACGACGTCCAGCGTGAGGCCGTCCTCGCTACCGAAGGCCCCGTGATGGTGCTTGCGGGCGCGGGTTCGGGCAAGACGCGAGTCATCACCTTCCGCATCGCGCACCTCATCCGCAACCAACGGGTTTCGCCGCAAAACATCCTCGCCCTTACCTTTACCAACAAGGCGGCGGGCGAGATGCGCCACCGCATCGACGGCATCCTCGAACAGGGCAGCTCCTCCGGCCTCTGGATCGGCACCTTCCACTCCGTCTTCGCTCGTCTGCTTCGCAGCTACATCCACCTGATCGGCTACGACCGCAACTTCTCGATCTTCGACGCCGACGACAGCAAGAGCCTCGTCAAGCAGTGCATGAAGGAGCTGAACCTGTCGCCTGAATCGCTGCCGGTGAACCTGGTGCACTCGACCATCAGCAAGTCGAAGAACAACTTCATCCTCCCGCCGGAGTTTCATCGCAAAGCCATCGACGACCAGTACCAGAAAATTGCGCTGGTCTATGAGCGCTACGTGCAGCGGCTGCGCGAGAACAACGCGCTCGACTTCGATGACCTGCTCATCAAGCCCATCGAGCTGTTCACCGAACATCCGCCCGTGCTGGAGCAGTTGCAGGAGTACTTCCGCTACCTGCTCATCGACGAGTACCAGGACACCAACCGGGTGCAGTACCTCGTGGCGAAGATGATCGCCGCCAAACACCGCAATATTTTCGTCGTGGGCGACGACGCGCAGTCGATCTACTCGTGGCGCGGGGCGGACATCTCGAACATGCTCAACTTCAACGACGACTACGGCGACGCGCAGCTCTTCAAGCTGGTCGATAACTACCGCAGCACCAAGACGATTTTGCAGGCGGCCAACAACGTCATCAGCCGCAACCAGCGCCAGATCAAAAAGGAGCTGGTGGCCAACGCCGGCACGGGCGAGCCGATCACGCTCATCGAGGCGTACAACGAGCGGCGAGAGGCCGAAAAGGTGGGTGACTGCATCCGCTCGATTCGCATGGAAAAAGGGGCCGAGTACCGCGCCTTCGCGATCTTCTACCGCACCAACGCCCAGTCGCGGGTGATCGAGGACGTGATGCGCCAGAACCGCATTCCGTACAAAATTTTCGGCAGCGTGTCGTTCTACAAGCGCAAGGAGATCAAGGACGCCGTGGCCTACATGCGGCTCGTCCTGAACGACCGTGACAGCGAGTCGCTCTTGCGGGTGATCAACTTCCCGCCGCGCAAGATCGGCGACGTGAGCATCAACAAGCTCAAGGAGTTCGCCGAGGAGCAGAACATTTCGCTCTACGACGCGGTGCGCCGCGCGGGCGAGGGTGGCTTTCAGGCGCGGCTCGTTGGCGCGCTCGCGCAGTTCGCGAGCCTCATCGAGGCGATGCGCAGGCAGGCCGAGGAGGGCACGGCCTACGATGTGCTCTCGATGCTCTATGACACGACAGGCCTGCTCTCGCTGCTCAAGGAGGAGAACACCCCGGAGTCGCTCGCCCGGCACGAGAACTTGCAAGAGCTGCTCTCCATGACGCGGGACTTCGCCGACCACAACCCGTCGTCCGCCTCGCTCGGCGACTTCCTCTCGACCATCTCGCTCGCCTCGGACTACGACGAAACGCAGGAGTCGGACAACTACGTCTCGCTCATGACGGTACACGCCGCCAAAGGGCTGGAGTTTCCGGTGGTGTTCGTTACCGGCATGGAGGAGAAGCTCTTCCCGCTCAACAGCTACGAGCCAAGCGAGGTGGAGGAGGAGCGGCGGCTCTTTTACGTGGCGATCACCCGCGCCCGCGAGAAGCTTTTCCTGTCGTGGGCGCAGAGCCGCTACATGTACGGCCAGCCGCAGATGTGCCTGCGCTCGACCTTCATCAACGAAATCGACCCCGACATCATCGTCACCGAAGGGGGCCGCAAGCTCTCCGAGAGTCCGAAAAAGGTTGCCGCAACAGCCATGGCCGGACGTCCGGTCTTCGGCTCCTCGCTCAGGCCGCAGCCCGGAAGCCCGTCAGCCAAAGTGCCGACCGTCAAGCCCGCCGGATCAGCAGCCCCTACCGGCGCGGCCAAAAGCGCGTACCGCGTCGGCACGAAAGTGCAACACGCCATCTTCGGCCCCGGCGTGGTGCTCGAAGTACAAGGCAGCGGCGCGAAGCAGAAGGTGAAGATCAACTTCCGCACCGCCGGAGAAAAAACGCTGATGGTGCAATACGCGAACCTGAAAGTGGTGTGATACGGCGGTCTGACTGGATGCTTCGCTTCGCTCAGCATGACAGATGCGCGGCATCCGGAATTCCTCCCGGCTTCTCCTCCGTCCACCGCGTCCACAACGTCCACGTCGTCCACACTGCACTTAACTGCGCCAAACAGCTCACACTCGCCCAGCCGAGGAGTTGAAGCGCACGAGCTTCGCCCAGTCGATCGCGCCGTTGGTGTCGCAATACTCCCTGCCGAACTCCAGCGTGAAGCGGTTGAGCATCTGCGCGTATGACTGCTGGAACTCCTCGTTTTTCTCCAGCGCCTTGTGGCCAAGCGGTTCGATGATGTTGGTGTAAAGCTCCGCCTCTCCCGAAATGAACGCCCAGAAATCCTGTCCGCAATACTTGAAATAGTCGCCCTTGTCGGGATTTTTGTCCCGCCCGTAGCAGCAGCCGTTGACTGCGACCACCTGAATTCCGGAATTGCTGGTGCGAAGCGTCTTTTGCGCAGACCTGAAATCCGCTATCATCTTTTTGATTTGACTGCTGTTTCCCCAGTTCGGGCCGGATTTGATGTTGACGATGTAGCGGCAGCCATCACGGTCGAATTCGAGATCGATGCCCGGAATGCCCGATTTCCTGCCACTGAAAACTTTCGCATTGATGAAAATGGCCAGCCCTTCGAGCCAGTCTCCGAAAACGGTCTCCTCGTTCGAGGAAATATGCGCATCGACCAGTCCCCGGACGATCTGCTCGGCGGTCTGCATGTGCTTGGCCTTGAACAGGTAAGGGTTCTTCCGTTTCAGTACTGTCGAAAGGCGCAAGCTGTCGAGGCTGGCGATTCTTTTCTGGTGAAAGACGCCGATGTTTTCTTCAACGTAGTTCGATACGTCGCCGAGGTTCAGTTGGGGCATAACTGTCCTTTTTATCAAGCAGATAGAGTTCC
>Ga0209575_10001011_pt1 | contig 12799 bp, 19 predicted proteins | sample Medcelwee11metaG_FD_187172 | JGI IMG/M metagenome (GOLD analysis project Ga0209575, IMG submission 187172) | Freshwater pond sediment microbial communities from the University of Edinburgh, under environmental carbon perturbations - Medium... | ecosystem: Environmental > Aquatic > Freshwater >...
AATAGAAAGATCAGCTAAAATGATTCGAGTAATCATCAAAACTGCCAGACCAGGAGTGCTAATAGGCCGCGGTGGCAGTGGTATTGAAGATATCAAGAGCTATATTCAAAAGAATTTTTTCAAAGGTAATAAAAACATGAATTTGAAAGTAGATATTCAGGAAGTTAAGAATATGGAAGAGAGCGCTGCAATTATGGCGCAAAACATTGCTGATCAATTGGAAAAAAGATTACCTTTCCGAAAAGCTATGAAATCAGCCTTGGAACAAGTAATGAAGAATAAAAATATCAAAGGAGTGAAAATTGAAATGTCTGGAAGATTAGGTGGCGCTGAAATGAGTCGCAGGGAATGGTCAGCCAAAGGAACCTTACCGCTTCACACTATGCGATGTGATATCGATTTTTCCAGAGCAACAGCCTATACGACATATGGAACACTGGGAGTGAAAGTTTGGTTATATAAAGGTGAAGTATTTGATAAAAAGTAAAAGTCTGTAAAGTCAAAAGTCTGTAAAGTCATAAGGCAAAAATGCATTGACTTGAAAGACTTTAAGGACTTGAAAGACTTTTGACAAAATTTATGTTGATGCCAAAAAAAGTAAAACACAGAAAGATCCAACGTGGAGGAAAAATCCGCGGAACAGCTCATCGCGGTAACGAGATTAGTTTTGGCAGTTTTGGTTTGAAATCAATGGGGGCTAGTCTAATTACTGCTCGTCAGATAGAAGCTTCCAGACGCGCGATGACGAGATATGTCCAACGTGGAGGAAAAATTTGGATTAGAATTTTTCCTGACAAGCCAATGACGAAAAAGGGGGACGAAACTCCGATGGGTAAAGGAAAAGGTGCGGTGGATCATTTTGTGGCAGTAGTAAGACCAGGGACGATATTATTTGAAATGGATGGCGTAAAAAGAGAAATTGCTAAAGAAGCAATGCGATTGGCGGCTTATAAATTAAATGTAAAGACTAAATTTGTTGAAAAAGAATAATATGAAAATTAAAGAATTACGAGAAAAAAACATAGAAGAGCTGAAAAAAATGCTTTTGGAAAAACAAGAAAAAGTCAGAAAGCTTAGATTTGATATTGCAGTCAAGCAAGTGAAAAATACTCGAGAGCTGAGAGGCGAAAAAAAAGATATTGCTCGAATAAATACTTTAATTAGTGAAAAATAATAAAGAAAATGGAAAATAATTCAAATAACAATAAAATATTAGCAAAAAAGAAAGGGCGGGTTGTGAGTGACAAAGGTGATAAGACGGCAATTGTTGCTGTGGATATATTTAAAACTCACAAAAAATATCAGAAAAAATATAAATCGACCAAAAGATATAAGGCTCATGATGAAGAAAATAAATGTAAAATTGGTGACACAGTAGAGATAGTAGCTTGTCGACCAATGAGTAAGGATAAAAAATATAAAGTAGTTTAGAAATATATGATACAAGCTCAAACAAAATTAAAGGTAGCTGATAACAGTGGAGCAAAAATGATTCAATGCTTCAAGGTTTTAGGTGGATCAAAAAGACGATTCGCCAGCATTGGTGACATTATTGTGGCTTCAGTAAAAACAGCTGAACCTCGCGGAATAGTGAAAAAAGGAGAAAAGGTGCGAGCTGTTATTGTTAGACAAAGAAAAGAATTTAGAAGAAAAGACGGATCATATATTAGATTTGACGAAAACGCTGCAGTGATTTTAGACAACAAGGAACCAAAAGGAACTAGAATTTTTGGACCAATTGCTAGAGAAATCAGAGATAAGGGATTTAGCAAGATAATTTCTCTCGCGCCAGAAGTTCTATAATTTAAAGTTATAAGAAATATTATGAAGATAAAGAAAAATGATTTAGTAAAAATGCTAGCAGGCAAGGACTCTGGAAAAACCGGGAAAGTTTTGCAGGCGGTTCCACAGGATGGAAAAGTTGTGGTGGAAGGTTTGAATATCATGAAAAAACATTCTAAGCCGAGGAAGCAGGGAGAAAAAGGACAACGAATTGAAGTGCCAAGAAAAGTTCAGATTTCCAATGTAATGTTGATTTGCCCAAAATGCGCAAAATCTACCAGAGTGGGATATAAGATATTAGATGGAAAGAAACAAAGAATTTGTAAAAAATGCCAAGGAGAAATATAATAAATATTTAAAGAAAGATCATGGCTAGCATTAGAGAAAAATATAATAAAGAGGTAGTTGAAAAAATGAAGAAAGAACTCAATCTTTCCAATAATTTTGAAGTGCCTAAAATAAAAAAAGTCGTGGTCAATATCGGAATAGGAAAATTTTTGAAAGATTCTGCTCAGGTTGAAGATATCACTAAAACTCTGGCTGTTATCACTGGACAAAAACCCCTACCAACTAAAGCAAAAAAATCAATTGCTGGATTCAAGACCAGAGAAGGATTGGAAGTTGGAATGAAGGTGACTTTGCGCGGAGAAAGAATGTGGAGCTTTATCGAAAGATTGGTCAAGGCTGCTCTACCTCGGGTAAAAGATTTTCATGGCCTAAAAGAATCAGCCGTGGACGCAAGTGGAAATTTGAATATTGGGATAAAAGAACAATTGATTTTTCCAGAAATTTTGCCGGAACAAGTAAAGAACACTTTCAGCCTAGAAGTGACAGTAGTTACGGATGCGCATGATCACGAAAAAGGTTTAGCGCTAGCTAAATTGCTAGGATTTCCAATGGAGATTAAAAGTTAATTTATTTAAAGTTTATTAATTGTAGATAAAGAATATGGCGAAGAAATCAACTGAAGCAAGAGCCCGCAAAAAACCTAAATTTTCGACGAGAATCGTGAGACGTTGTTGGAAGTGCGGAAGAAAACATGGATATATGAGACAATTTGATATTTGCCGAATATGTTTTAGAGAGTTAGCTATTACTGGGCAAATTCCTGGAGTTAAAAAAGCGAGTTGGTAATTAATTTTATAAATTATGGACAAAATTTCTGAAATGTTAACTAAAATAAGAAATGCTCAGATGGCTGGGCACCAAGAAGTGGCGATAAAACCATCTAAGCTTAGAATTGCCTTAGCTGGAATTCTAGAAAAAGAAGGTTTTATAGAAAAAACTTCTATGGATGCGCAAGGTTTGATAAAGATAATTTTGAAATATTATCAAATTACTCCAACCAGAAAAATTCCTGCAATTAAGGGAATCAAAAAGATCTCTAAATCTGGTCAAAGAATTTATATCAAAAACAAGGATATTAAGAATGTTAAAAATAATTATGGCACAGCCATTATCTCTACTTCTAAGGGTGTGATGACAGGAGTAGAGTCAAGAAAACTCGGATTGGGAGGAGAATATATTTGTGAAGTTTGGTAAAAATAATATAAACTAATATGTCAAAGATTGGAAAAAAAATAATAGCTATACCACAAGGAATCGAGATTAAGCTCGACGGTGAAAAATTGGAAGTTAAGGGACCAAAAGGTACTTTAAATTTGGAAATTAATCGACAAATTAAAGTAGAGGTCACTGACGGAGAAATGAAATTTTCCCGCACAAGAAACACGAAAGAAGCGAATGCTCTTTGGGGGCTTACTCGAGCACTAGTGAACAACATGATTATTGGTGCTAAGGATGGATATGAAAAGAAACTGGAACTGCAGGGTGTGGGCTTTCGAATGGCTTTGCAAGGAAAGAAATTAGTGATGGCACTGGGTTTTTCACATCCAGTTGAAGCCGAGATTCCAGAGGGTCTAACGGTTAAAATTGAAGATAATAATGTTCTCTCAATTTCTGGATTTGATAAGCAAAAAGTTGGACAATTTGCAGCTAACATTAGAGCGCTAAAAGAAGTTGAACCATATAAGGGTAAAGGTTTTAGATATCAAGGAGAAAAAGTTAGAAGAAAAGTCGGTAAGAAAGCCGGCGCCGTAAAATAATTAGTAGTGAATGATATTAATATGAAAACAAGTAGAAACAACGCAAGACTTCATCGAAAAAAGCGAATTAAAGCTAAGATTAAAGGTGACGCAAAAAGACCACGCTTAGCAGTTTTCAAAAGTCTCACGGGCATATCTGCTCAGGTTATTGATGATGAGAAATCAACTACAATAGTTTCGGCGTATCTCAAAGAAATAAAGCAAGCTAAAAATGATATCGAAGGCGCAAAAAATATTGGAATTTTGATAGCTAAAAAATGCGCAGAGAAAAAGATTAGTGAAATTGTATATGACAGAAGTGGTTATAAATATCATGGAAAAATAAAAGCGCTAGCGGAGGGAGCTAGAGAAGGTGGACTAAAATTCTAGTTTTACGAAATAAGCGAAATACGAAATAAATAAATTTTTATAAATTTGAAAAATTTTATGGGAAGAGATAAAAGACCAAGAGGAAAAAAAGAAAAACCTGAATACGAACAGAAGCTTTTGGATTTGGCCAGAGTGACGCGTGTGGTTAAGGGCGGTAGAAGATTTCGTTTTCGCGCTACCTTGGTTATCGGCAACAGAAAAGGAAAGGTTGGCGTGGGTGTCGGCAAAGGAGCGGATGTGACGGATGCAATTAAGAAAGCTTTCGACGATGGCAAGAAAAATATGATCAATGTTGATGTCAACAAAAACACCATCCCGCATGACATGTTCATAAAATCAGGTAGTGCTAAAATTATGCTGAAACCTGCCCCAGAAGGTCGTGGAATTGTGGCTGGTGGAGCAGTGCGCGCCGTTGTTGATTTAGCTGGAATCAAAGATATCGTTTCAAAATCATTAGGAACTGCCAATAAATTAAATGTAGCCAGAGCAACTATCGAAGCTTTGAGAACATTCCAAGATTCAAAAAAAAGAGCAGATAGAGACAAATAATTTTTACTTAAATAAAACAATGCAAGTTAACACTCTAAAACTTAATAGCAAAAAGAAGAAAAGAAAGACCATTGGACGAGGTGGAAAAAAAGGCACCTATTGTGGCAAGGGTAACAAGGGACAAAAAGCTCGAAGTGGAGCACATGTCGACCCTTTATTTGAAGGTGGTCGTTCAACCCTCATTGATCACATGAAAAAGAAAAAAGGATTCAAATCAAGAGAAGCTAAAAAAACCGTATTGTCTCTAGAGCAGATTGAAAAAGCGTTTAAGGATGGTGAAACCGTGAATGTTGAATCTTTGGTCAAAACAAAATTACTCGGCAAGGTTATAAAACGAGAAAAGATTAAAATTCTTGGTGCAGGTGCGTTTTCCAAAAAACTTTCTTTTAGCAATGACATTCTTCTATCAAAATCAGCCAAAGAGGCGATTGAAAAAGCCGGTGGTAAAGTTAGCTTATAGGGATTAGCTTATAGCTTATAGGGAAAGCTAAAAGCTAAAAGCTAAAAGCTAAAAGCTAATCTATATGTTTCAAAAAATAATTCAAATCTTCAAAGTCAAAGAACTTAGAAATAAGATATTTTTTATCTTGGCGCTTTTGGTTATTTTTCGTCTAGCTGCCAACATTCCAATTCCTGGAATTGATCAAGAAAGACTCAAAATGTTTTTTGAAGGTAATCAATTTTTCGGACTATTAAATCTTTTTTCTGGTGGAGGACTGTCGAGTATTTCTATTGTGATGCTTGGCGTCGGACCATATATCACTTCTTCAATTATCATGCAACTCATGACCATGATTATCCCGCGCTTGGAACAAATATATAAGGAAGAGGGAGAAGCCGGGCGGGAAAAATTCAATCAGTGGACCAGATGGATCGCGGTGCCACTTGCTGCCTTGCAAACGATTGGTATGATTTCTCTTTTTCGTTCCCAACAAATTATGGCGCCCAGTGGAGCCTATGGATTGTTTTCTATTGTGATTGTTGCCACTGCCGGAACAATTTTTCTGATGTGGCTTGGGGAACTGATTACTGAAAAAAAGATTGGCAACGGAGTATCACTTTTGATTTTTGCCGGAATAGTTTCTAGTTTGCCTTCAGCAATTTCGCGCATCGTATCTACTTGGGATCCAACTCAATTTTTCGCTTATGTTTTTCTGTTGGTTGTTGTGATCGGCGCGGTCGGCGCGGTGGTTTTTATGACAGAGGGACAAAGAAATATTCCAATTGCTTATGCTAAGAGAATTAGGGGGAATAAGATGTTTGGCGGAACTAATACTCATTTGCCACTTCGCATCAATCAAGCGGGCGTGATTCCAATTATCTTTGCAATGTCAATCATGCTTTTCCCAGGAATGATCGCTAATTTTTTGGCTAGTTCATCCAATGGAACTGTCGCTAGTGTAGCGCGAACAGTCGGGAATTTTTTTCAAAATCAATTTTTCTATGGTTCGCTATATTTTCTTTTGGTGGTAGCTTTTACTTATTTTTATACAGCCGTAGTTTTTGATCCAAACAAGATTGCAGAAAATTTGCAAAAACAAGGCGGATATATTCCTGGCATTCGTCCTGGTAAAAACACTTCCGAATATCTATACAAAATTATGAATCGTGTGACACTCACAGGCGCCACATTTCTTGGCCTTATTGCGGTTCTTCCTTTTATTGTTCAAAGCTTCACTAAAATCGGTTCTATCTCAATCGGTGGTACGGGACTTTTGATTGTGGTTTCCGTGGTCATTGAGCTTATTCAGCAAATTGAAGGGCAATTAGTGATGCGGGATTACGAAGGCTTCTAGTGATTCTTTACGAATTACGAATTTTGTACAAATATACTAATGTACGAATATATTTAATAAAAACTGATTAGTATATTAGTATTTGATTAGTAATTAGTAAAGAAAACATGAATATAGTTATCTTAGGTCCGCAGGGATCTGGTAAGGGAACTCAGGCCGAAAAATTAGCGCAGAAATTTGACGCGGAACATATCGATATGGGAAAGTTTTTACGTGAAGTGGCGCTACTTGAAACTCCACTAGGCAAAGAAATTCATGAAATAATTAACATTAAAAAAGAACTAGTAAGTGATAAAATTTTGCGCAAAGTGATTCATTTGAAAATTATGGGACTTCCGCGAGAACTTGGAATTGTTTTTGACGGAGTACCAAGAAATATTGAACAACTTAATTATTTTGAAGAAGTACTTAGGGAATCTGGTAGAAAGATTGACAAGGCGATTCTGATTAAGCTTTCTGAAAAAGAATCACTCGAGAGAATTTCCAAGAGAAGAGTTTGTGAAAAATGCAAAAAAGTTTTTATTTTAGGTAAAGATATTCAAAATGAAAAAGAAAAATGTGATGTGTGCGAAGGGCAAATAATTCAACGCATTGATGATACCAAAGAAGGAGTGATGAAAAGATTAAAAATCTTTGAACAGGAAACAATGCCGATGAGCGAATATTACAAAAAACAAGGCAAGTTTATTGAAATTGATGGGGATAAGGAAATTGAAAAAGTGTTTGAAAGCATTCTTAAGGAGCTTTAAGATTTAAAGTAAGATTGTATTTTTACGAATTACGAATTTTGTACTAATATACTAATAATTTTTTATAAATTAGTATATTAGTATTTGATTAGTAATTAGTAAAGAATTCTATGATAGTGATAAAAAACGAAAAAGAAATAGATGTGATGCGTCGTGGCGGAAAGATACTCTCCATGATTATGAATGAGATTGGAAAGATGATTGCTTCAGGAATAAACACGCAAGAGCTTGATGCGCTGGCCGAAAGGCTGGTTTTTGATAATGGGGGAACACCCGCCTTCAAAGGTTATGGAGACGAAAAAAATCCCTATCCAGCTACGATTTGTGCTTCAATTAACAATGAAATTGTGCATAGCATTCCAACTGAATTTAAAATTATAAAAGAGGGGGATTTAGTCAAGATTGACATTGGAATGGAATGGCAAGGGTTGATCACTGATATGGCGCGCACATTTTCGGTTGGATCTGTGAGTCCTGAAGCACACAAAATTATGAATGTCACTAGAGAAGCGCTTAATCAAGGAATTTCTAAAATTAAGGCGGGGGCAAAACTGAGTGAATATTCTATCGCGGTGGAAAGCTATGCTCGTTCAAATGGTTTTTCAGTCATTCGGGATTTAGTCGGGCATGGCGTGGGAAAAATTCTGCACGAAGATCCGGTTGTACCGAATTATCATTGGAGTGCTAAGGATATAATTCTCAAAGAGGGGATGACGCTGGCACTAGAGCCGATGATAAATGTTGGAACGCATAAAATAAAATTAGGTGCGGACGGCTGGACATATCTGACGGATGACGAAAAACTCTCCGCGCATTTTGAAGATACGGTTTTAGTCAAAAAGGGTGGGTGTGAGATTTTGACGAGGTAGTTTTTTGAAATAAAAAAAACCGGAGTGTGTATTGCATCATTGATGCTCTTATACACACCCCGGGTCGGGAAATGCGTGGTTGCTCTTAAACTGAAAGCAGTTTACATTTCCCTCTGTAGAGCTTTGGCGTTGGTGGCTCCGTAGCCTCGAGTTTCTGACGGGCGAAAAAATAAATCCCCGAGCCGATGAGCGACCCCGTCAAAACCATTCCCATCAGCCAGGAAAATTTTTCGGCATTGTATAGATAAAAATCAATGCCGTTGTTGAAAGTGAAACGGATTCCTGTGTTATGGAGATGACACAGAAAAACGAGCATGGTGGCCAGAATAATCACCTGGCCGATGATGGCCATTCTTCGTAACGCTTTTTCGTTCATTTTTGACTCCTTCGAAAGGGTTTGAAATGAAGTTTGTATGGATGACCGCTAGATTCAGCAGTCGGTTAAAATTTAAATGAACAACTACACTAACTATACATTATAATACTTATTTTATGAAATGTCAAGCGCAAAAACCGAATATCCTTCAAATAAGCCATATCCTTGGCATCGACTATGGGAAATCCAAGGTCGGTTTGGCTTTGGCGGACAGCGAGACCAGAATTGCTTTCGTTTATACTACACTTCCAAATGACAAAAATTTTCTGGAGAATTTGGTCAAAATTATCGAAAAAGAAAGCGTTGGTAAGATTATAATTGGAATTCCCACACACGTCAACCACGAAGAAGTGTTATATGATGGTGAAAAATTGGGCGCAAGGATTGCCAAAGTCTTGCCGGAGATAGAAATTGAATACCAAAACGAAATGTTTTCCACGAAAATGGCGCAGGCAAATCTTTTGGAAAAGGGGATGAAAAATGTGGGTAAGTTTGATGATCAAGAATCTGCCAAGATAATTTTGCAAAGCTGGTTGGATAAAAAGTAGAATTATGCTATAATTAAAATGTAATTCATGTCATTCTGAATTTATTTCAGAATCTCTATTGATAGTAAAAAATGTGATAAGATCCCGAAACCCGCCTGCCGGCGAGGCACGGCAAGTTCGGGATGACAATTAATAATCATTAATCTTAAGAGTAATGGAACAAAAACCTTTTTTATCAGTAATCATCCCTGCGTACAAAGAAGGGGAAAGAATCGCGGAGAATTTGGCAGAATGTGAAAAATATTTCGCAGACAAAAATTATGAATATGAAGTCTTGGTTGTCATTGATGGATCTCCTGATAACACAGCGGAAGTAGCGAATAGATTTTCAACAAGGCTGAAAAATTTTCGAGTAATTGATAACAAAGAAAATCATGGTAAGGGATATGTTGTGCGTCAAGGTCTTCTGGAGGCGAAAGGAAAATATCGACTTTTTTTTGATGCCGATGGTTCAACTTCTATAACGCACCTTGATTCATTTATGAGAGAATTTGAAAATGGGTATGATGTAGTAATGGGTTCGCGAGATATCGCTGGCTCCCATATTCAAATTCATCAAGCTAGATGGAAAGAGTTATTTGGCGATATGGGAAATTGGGCGATTAGAATAGTTTTAGGGCTTTGGAGTTATCCTGATACTCAGTGTGGATTCAAAATGTTATCCGGCGAAGCGGCCGATGCAGTGGCTAGCCGAATGGTAGTGGATAGATTTGGTTTTGATTTTGAGTTGGTTATTCTATCCAAAAAACTTGGATTTAAAATAAAACAAATGCCAGTAAGCTGGATGAATGAAGAGGGTTCAACGGTGAGTCTTACCGGACCAAATGGATATTTTCAAGTACTGTGGGATTTATGGAAAACCAGAATGCGATTATGGGCTGGGAAATATAAAATAGGAGAATATAAAAAAATTCACCCTGTTAAATAAAAAATGATTACATTTTTAATTTTGCTAAAGCAAAATTATTTAACAGGGTAAAAATAAAACAAAGTGAGTAAGGAGGCAGAAAATAAAAACAAAAATAGTGAGCTTAGGCAGGATTTGGTGACGGGGGATTGGGTAGTGGTTTCCAAGATTCGTGCCCGTCGCCCAGATGAGTTTGCTAAAAAAGAAGAAGACTTAGCGCAGGACAATCCAAGCGAATGTTTGTTTTGCAATCCAGAGGAAAGTGGGCAAGAAAAAGATGTTTTGATTTATAACACGACAGATGGTGATTGGTCACTTCGAGTTTTTCCCAATAAGTTCCCAGCTTTTTCTCGGCCTTCTGGCGGACAAATGAAACACAAAGAAGATGGGCCATATTTTTGGATGGATAGCGTCGGATATCATGAAGTGATTGTGACCAAAGATCACTGGAATCATATTGGCAAAATGGAACCACTAATGGTGGCAGAAATATTGGATGCCTATCAGTCAAGATATATTGATTTGATGAATAAGAAGTCGGTAAGTTACATTGACATTTTTCATAATCATGGCGCATCGGCCGGTGCATCAATTCCTCATCCGCATTCGCAACTGATGGCTATTCCCGTAGTTTCACCATATGTTAAAAGCGAACTCGATGGCGCCGAGCAGTATCACAAACAAAATAAACATTGTGTCTATTGTGCGATGGTCGAGTGGGAAATTGAAAACAAAAAAAGAATAGTTTTTGAAGATGATAGTTTTTTGCTTTTTTGCCCATTTGCCTCGCGTGCTAATTTTGAGATGTGGCTCATTCCTAAAAAACATAAACCATATTTTGAAAGAATAACACAGGAGGAAAAAATTTCGGCCGGAGAGGTTCTTCATGAAGCAATCAAAAGACTAAGTGAAAAACTAAACAATCCGGATTTCAATTTCTATATCCACACCTCGCCGTGCGACGGGAAGGATTATCCACATTTTCATTGGCACATTGAGATTTTGCCAAAAACAAATATCTGGGCGGGATTTGAAATTTCAACTGGAGTGGAGATAATTACTATCAGCCCGGAAGATGCAGCGGAATTTTTAAAACAGTGATTTAAAAAATATTTTAAAGTTAAAAAAAGTTAAATGGATAAAAAAAATAAAATATTTTTCATAGTTTTGTTTCTATTAATCTTTGGTTCGATTGGTGCGACATATTTGCGCATAGTAGTTTTCAAAAACTATATTGTGGAAGCGCAAGCAGATTGTGATCCGGAAACGGAAAAATGTTTTTTTTGGCAGTGTGATCCAAATTCAACCGAGGAAGGTGAGGCTTGCACAGGAGACGAAGAAAATGATAGCTGGTACTATCAACTAATCAGAAGAAAAGCCTACGACGTTCCGCTTTGCAATCCAGATGATGACGAATTATGCACTCCAATGGAATGCAATCCAGAAAGGGAAGAAGGTTGCGAAATAGTTTTTTGTGATGAAGAAACTAAAATTGAACAAGAAGTGGAATGTAGTGATCCGGTGGAATATTTGCTAAATAATCCAATTGAAGAGGAGGATGTTTCTGGCGATGAGATAGGGGAAGAGAGTGCTGAAGGAGGAGTTGTGTGCGATGAAGGAGATGATACTTGCGAAATAGAAGATACTGAAATAATCGAAGAATAATCAAAATTCCCAAATAATGGAAAAAATAGCAACTAAACGAAGTCCATTCTTCGTTTTTTGCTTTATCGGAGGCAAATCGTGCTTTTGCATTGGACAAAATGGCGATTTAGGTGTATAATATTAGGTTAATTTAAAATAGGATTATGACCAAAGGAATATTCAAATTAAAAGCATTTTGGCTAATTCTCCCGCTAACAATAGCGGTTATTTTCTTGGCGCTTATTAATTTTAATCGTGATTATGAATCGCAGACAGATATTGTCATTATCGCTAAAAATAGCGCCTCTGCTAAGAGTTTGGATCAAATTGTGGAAAGTTTGAAAATAATCGGAGAGAAAAAAACAAATGCGAAAATTGAACGAATTAATGAGAGTGGAATTTTGCGAATAAGCGCTTTTGACAAAAATCAAAATAAAGCGAGAAATATTTCCTTGAACGCAACGCATGAATTGATTGCGTCAGTTGGATATTTTTATGACATCAAAAAAGAAATTGATATTAGGATTATCGATGGCCCCCTAACAAAAGAACGAACAGAAGATTCGCGTATCATTCTATTTTTAGAAAGTTTGTTTTTGGGTTTTGTTCTGTCAGTATTTTCTTTCCTTATATCATTTTATTTATTCGCAGAAAAATCCGAGTTTATTTCAGCGATTTATAAAAGCAAATGGGCGGGTATGATTTCCGGTTGGGGAATTTGGAGCGCTTCGAGTGTCTATTATGACCGAGTAGCTTATCCAGCTATTATGCTTGCATTGGGAGATTTGCGGGGTGGAATCATTGCTGGACTTGGAGCAATGATAATTTGCGTGGCTTTTTTGTTGCATTATGAAAAAACCGGCAGTCAATGGATTGCTTCAACGGAAGATATTATTGGGCAAATTATAAAACGCATTCAAAAAATCGAAAGCTATAATATAATTTTGAAAATTATCTTTTTCATCCCGAGAATTTTTATGCAACTTTCACTTGATTCCGTAGCGAAGCGCGGAGTGTTGGGCTTTATAGTCTTGAGTTGCATGAGCGACCCTTTTGTCACTTTGTCTTTTTTCAAAAAAGACCGCAAAGGTTTGTCAAAAAAAGA
>Ga0209575_10001013_pt1 | contig 12794 bp, 7 predicted proteins | sample Medcelwee11metaG_FD_187172 | JGI IMG/M metagenome (GOLD analysis project Ga0209575, IMG submission 187172) | Freshwater pond sediment microbial communities from the University of Edinburgh, under environmental carbon perturbations - Medium... | ecosystem: Environmental > Aquatic > Freshwater >...
GGGAAGTAGAGAAGAGGGAATAACGGGAAATGGAGGGCTTTCGGCTACGTGACATGGTACTTCATTGTCTTGAACAGCGATTCGATGTACGGGTTGTCCAAAAAGGGGCAATCCATTCCAAATAGCGCACAAGTCGTTTCGCATTGCTCGGGGTGAGTATCCCGATGAAAGTGTGCCCCTGATTCCGGGTGAAAGTGCGCCACCAGTTTTGCTGTTCTTTGCTGAATTGGGGGCTTGGCTCGAATGGCGGACAGGAATGTCCGCCCCCCTGTATGCTCGCGCGTTTTTATCCCAAATCCGGGAAATCCTGCTGAACGCGGAGCAGGGCATCCTGCTTCAGCCTTACAGCGGCGGCGAATTCCGGCCAGCGTCGGACGGCTTCGGCCACATCCCTGACGATGCCTTCATGGTCGGGCACCGAAAAGCGATTTCCAACCGTTTCGAAATCCTGTCGTGCAATATCGCGGAACTTTCCGTTGACGGACATCCTGTGCATGAACTTCCACTCTCCGTATGGGGTGAAGGCGTGCGTCAGGCCGTATGCGGGGGAGAGTGACCAGGTTCCGGCAGCGTCCATGAGGAACGAGAGGCTTCGGGTGTGATCGTCGCAGTTTGCCGCAAGCACGTTGAATACCATGCGCCTGAAGGCCTCCTGTATGGCCGGTTCCGGCAGTCCGAGCGCTTTGACGGTCTCGAAGTACCGGTCGTAATCGTGGGTTTCCCCTTCAATGCAGTCGAGATGCCGCAGGGCGCAGAGGCTCTGCAGATGCAGTTTTTCGCCATCCCGGCGGTCGAAGCGGCGAGTCATGAAGTGCGCCCGTCCGTTTTCTTCGAGCAGGCCGCACTCCGTCATGGCAATACCGGCGGCTTTTGCCATCATCGAATAGGCGTATTCGATCCGTCCGGGAGAGCTTTCACAGCTCGTATCACAATCCATGGCTACGCCGTCAAGCTTGATTATCCACAGCTCGAAACCCGGCCCGGCCGGCAGTTGACCCGAGCGGATTTCGTCGCTCTCCTCGTTCCATGCAATGACGGCTTTCGGCTGTTTGCCTCCGGCGGATGCGCCGACCTGAAAGAGGTTCGTCAATGCGGCCTCGGTTTCACGGTCGTTGTGGATATTTGCCGCAAACGCCGCGTCCGATGCGGCAACCAGACTATCAATTTCCAGTTCTTTCGGTTTCGAAAAGCGAGGACCGCGCATAGGGCGGAACTCCAGCGCGCCCATGCCGCTGTTGCCCATGTATGCGAGCCGGTCCAGCGGCGTTATCGCTTCAGGTGAGAGTCCCTCGTTTGCCAGATAGGTCTCGATCAGCCTGCTGCCGAACCCTTCGGGGATGGAGTCGGCAAGCAGTCCGGGGAGCCGCATGAAGGTGGCTTCAGGCAGCAGCGGAAAAGCGTGGACGGCCTCTGTGAGAGGCATGGTCAGCGGCGCCAGCTCGATGCCTCCGGCCTGCCACGAGGGGTCGTATTCGAAGATGCAGTTGCCGGAACCGGGTTCCATCGTAACGGTTCCGACGGTACGATTCCAGGCGCGAACTTCAATGCGGTTTACTGAGCGGTACATGGCAGGATAAGATGTTTTTTCTGTTGGCGGTCGCAGACGATCGGTGCAGTTTGCAGGATAACGATTATTGCCGATAAACAAAGCCCCGATATGGGTTTTTCAGGTGCCTTATCCCTTGATGACGGCAAGGGGTTTCAGACGGGCCACTTTTTTCGCAATACCGCAATCGTCGATAACCGCCACCACTTCATCGACATCCTTGTAGGCGGCGGGGGCCTCTTCGGTGAGCCCGGCCTTCGAACCGGCCTCTACGATAATTCCCTGAGCCGAAAGCTGACGCAGCAGCGTTTCCGCATCGGTCTCTTTGCGGGCTCTGGTACGCGACATGGTGCGGCCCGCACCGTGGCAGCTCGACCCGAAGCTCTTCTGCATGGCGGCCTCCCGGCCGCAAAGCACATAGGAACCGGTACCCATGCTTCCCGGAATGAGCACCGGTTGGCCGGGGAAGGCGCGGGTCGCCCCCTTGCGGTGCACCACGAGTTTTTTTCTGACGCCCCCGACGGTATGGGTTTCGATTTTCGCGATGTTGTGCGCCACATCGTAGAGCAGCTCCAGATTTTCATCCGAGCCGAACACCCGTTTCCATGCCTCCCGGATCTCCCAGGTGATGAGCTGCCGGTTAGCCCAGGCGAAATTCGCGGCAGACGACATGGCTTTCCAGTAGCTTTGCCCTTCAGGCGACCTGAACGGAGCGCAGGCCAGCTCCCGGTCGGGCAGGGCGAAGCCGAATTTGCCGAGAGAGCCGTTCATAAGGCGGATGTAGTCCGTGGCGACCTGGTGGCCGAGGCCGCGCGAACCGGTATGGATCATCACGCACACCTGATTGCGGAACAGGCCCATCCGTTCGGCCTCCGTTTCGTCGTAAATCGCCGATACGTACTCGACCTCCACGAAATGGTTGCCTGCCCCCATCGTGCCGAGCTGATCGTGACCCCGCGCTTTTGCGTGGTCGGACACCGATGCCGCGTCGGCCGCATCGAGCCGTCCGCCCGATTCGATACGGTCGATATCGGCTTCCAATGCGTAACCAAGTTCAAGCATCCTTTTTGCGCCGCCTTCAAGCACGGCATCGATTTGCTTGCCTTTGAGGCTCAGCATACCGCCTTTCCCGACGCCCGACGGCACATCTATCCGGATGGCCTTGCCGATTTCCGCCATTCGAGTTCGTACCTCGTCTTTTACGAGCGAAGATCGGAGCAGCCGCACGCCGCAGTTGATGTCGTAGCCTATGCCGCCGGGGGAGATGATGCCTTCGTCGTAATCGAAGGCCGCAACGCCGCCTACCGGAAACCCGTACCCTTCATGCACATCCGGCATGGCGAGCGCATGGTTCACGATTCCCGACAGGGTGGCCACGTTCACAAGCTGTTCAAGCGACCGGTCCCGCACAATCTGCCCGAGCATGCGTTCGCTCGCATACACCCGGGCCGGCACCCGCATATCGTTGCGATACGAATCCGGAATCTCCCATACACAGGGCGATATTTCCTTCAATACGCTTTTCGGTACCATGGCGGTATTTTTTTATATGTCAAACACAATCATCGTTTCCCACTCCTGGTTCCTGTTCCGGCGTACATCGGCCTCGTGCCAGGTGACCGCCTTGATGTCGCGCCGGAGCGAAGCGAACCGCTGTCCGGAAAGCGTGGCAGTGATCGATGTTTCCGTAAGGCTGTGAACGGCAACATCAGGGAATGCGGTTTTCCGCAGCGCGGTTTCAAGCAGTACTTCGTTGAGGAAATCGATGAGTAGAGCGGTAATGTCCGGCGCTTCGATGCTCACCGCAATCGTATCGGCATGCCCGGTTCCGGATTCTGTCGGCCCGAGAATCTTCGTCATGGCCGCGAGTGCATCGGCGAAGAGCTCTTCAAGCGTAGTGGCATGGACGCGAACCCGGACGTCGGCGGTATGTTCAAGGATTTCGTAGGGCATGGAGGAAGTCGTTCAACTATACCTTCAGTAATACATCGGCGGGTATATGCAGTTCCTTATGCAGCAGTCGAATCTGGCGGATAGATAATGGTCTTTTCCTGTTTAACAAGTCACTTGTCCGACTTTTCGATCCAATAATCCTTGTCAAATCCTGTTGATCCAGCCCCATTTGATCCATTCGAAACTCGATTGCTTCTATCGGGTCCGGGTAATCGACCGGAAAATGCTCTTGCTCATACTTTTCTATGAGAATCCCGAGGATTTCCAGTTCGTCGCCATCCTTTGTGCCCGGTTTTGCCGTGAATATCTTTTCCAGGCGCGCAAGTGCCTGCTGATAGTCCTGTTCGGTTTTTATTGGTTTGATCTGCATCGTGTGCTCCTAAATTTTTGTAGCGTCAATTTTATCGTATTCTGCATGGGTTCCTACAAATCTGATGAATACCTGGCCATAGTCAAAGTTTATCATGGTAATAAGCCGGTACTTGTTTCCTTTGATATTGAATACTATCCGATTACTATTCAAAATACTGGCTGTCGGATAGTATTGTTTCAATGCATTGGGTGAACTCCAGTGTGCTTGTTCGGCTTCCTTGAACCACGCCTTGAGTGGTTGTTCAGCATCGCTGTGTTGCGTCCAGAACTGAACAAGCGTTTTTCGCGAAATGACTCTCAATGCCTCGTGGTTAAGGTTTTAATCGAAATATACATTGTTCCCGTATTGGGAACAATAGGTGTTCATCTAAAATTCTGAATTCACCTGTTTTTCAGGCACCTCGATAACGTGTCGTGGGCGCCCTGAGTGCAAGACGGACGGAGTCCCGAATACTTTCGGGATGAGGATTTCGATCCCGACAAGTCGGGACAACGGAGCAATCGAGGCGCGGAAAAACTTTTTCGAGATGCCCTTCAATCAATCTCGATGCCGTAGGTATCGAGCAGGCCGATCACTCCCGGCAGGGAGAATCTCGCTTTTCGGAGGCGGTTGGTTTCGGGGTTGATGGAGTAGTTGAAAGCCGAGCGGAAATCCGCTTTTTCGAGGTTCGTGTGAAAAAATATCGCCTGCAGCAGATCGCTCTCCTCGAAAAGCGCCCCGGTGAGGTCGGCTTCCGTAAAATCGGCCTCATGCAGGTCGCACAGCCTGAATCTGGTGTTTTTGAGGTTCAGCTTGAAAAAGGTCGAGAGCCTCAGCATGCAGCGTTCGAAGTCGAGTTCCAGAAGAAAGGTGCGGCAATCGCCGAACTGCAGGCCGAGCAGCTTGCACTCCCTGAATTGCACATCCTGCAGGCTGGTATTTTTCAGCTTAGCCAGGCTGAAATCGCACCCATCGAAAGCGCAGTCTCTGAAGGTCACGCCGGAAAGATCCGCATTGGCGAAGCCGCAGCGCAGAAAGCGGCACTCTTCGTACATGCCGCGAGCCGGGTTTTCGGAGTCGAAGACGATGTTCTCGAAAATTCCGTTCTCGGTAAGATCTGTGTTCTCCTGTTTCATGATGCAACATACAACCGGGATAACATTTCTGAAAATCCGCTTAATGCTTGTTTCCTTCGCTCTCTATTAGGTAAATTAAACCGTATTTGACTTTTCATCCACTGAAAACCTTTAGTACCCCGACAGATGGACAGAACTGCCGCACTTCACCGACTGAAATCCTTTACAAAACCGATCCTTGTCGATGGCGGATACTGGAAGTTCGGTCGCATGCTCTACGTCCTGACCGATGCCGGTCTGATTACCGTTGATTGCCGGGTGTTCGATCCCATGCTCGGCCCTATCGAGTTCTCGCTGAAACATTATGCCGAAATAAAAGAGATTGCAAAAGAGAGCGAATCACTCGAAGAGAACCAGGATCTCGACCCCGACGAAAAACTCTTTCTCTTCAACGACGGCAAGCCGGGCGTACCCTACTGGGCATTCCAGCCCCAAGATGAAGCCGCTCTCGACGAATACGTTTTCTCCTCCGACAAATCCGAAATCGAACAGGCTTTTATCGGACAGGCTCTTTGCGGCAAGGTCGAGCCGTGGGAAGGTATGGATGAGAAGAAGCTGATCGAATGGGCTGAGAGGGTTGCGGCGCATGAGGAATGAGAGTGTCAAGTTATTTTACAGCTTCTCCTGTTTACTGCGCATTAAATAGATAAAATTGCTTCTGATGGCTTTCGAACCTGGCGGATATTCTGATAAACTTGGCAATCAATATGAGGAGTTTTGGGTTGCGGAAAAGCTCGTTGACCTTATAGCGGAAAGAATATGCTCTGTTTCCTATGAGGCGATTGGTGACGATGAGCAAGGTGTTGATCTCTGGCTCACCCATAAGGATGGAAAGAGAGAAGCTCAACAATGCAAAGCACGAAACGCCAGCAAAGAAAAATGGAGCGTTGCTGATTTAAGCTTACGAGGCGTTCTCGAACACATGCGTGATCAATTAGACAGGAATATTGATCATCATTTCTCATTCGTATCAGGAGTGCCTTTTACAGTGTTAGGAGATATTTGCGAAAGTGCAAGAAAGTCAAATGGAAATCCTGAAAATTTCTATGAGTTTCAGATTAAAAAGATAGGACAGGAGCGTTTTTCAATATTCAAACAGTTTTGTGATAAGCTGGGAGTTGATCATGCCAAGGAAAAAGACCGAGCCAAGGCTTATGATTATCTCACTCGAATGGAGATTATTCTTGAACCCTTTGATTCCAATGCAAAGGATAAATTATTGGAACGTGCAGCTGTTTTTGTTTCAGGAGACTCTGAATCCACTATTTCACTGCTTATTCAGTTTGCAAAAAATAATCTTCGAAAAACAATCACTTCTGAAACTGTTCGTCAGTACTTAGCCGGTCAAGGCTTATATTTTAGACGTTTGTCCAACGATAACCGAATTACTCCTGCAATAGAAGAGCTTCAAGTCAGGTTTGAGGATTCGATCAGGCCATTTCTCGTTGCTGGAAACTTGATTGAGCGGTCTGAAACCCAAGAGCTTTATAGCGCGTTGCAATCGGACGAATCAAGACTTCTTGTGCTTCATGGAAAAGCCGGACAAGGAAAAAGTGGTGTTGTCTATGAACTGACACGTCTTCTTTTAGAAGCCGGCGTTGCTTATTTGCCGATTCGATTGGATAGAAACAGACCTGAAAATAATACCAAACTTTTTGGCAAAGCACTTGGTCTGCCAGAATCTCCGGTTTACTGCCTTGATGCTCTAGCTGGGGATAATTATTCAGTGCTTGTTCTTGATCAACTGGATGCATTGCGATGGACAAGTCTCCATTCAGCAAACTCTCTTGACGTTTGTAAGGAGCTTCTCAGACAGGCGAAAGCATTTTCCAGAGAACGACTGTATCCGATTCACGTTGTTCTTGTTACCCGTACTTTCGATCTGGATCACGATCCCGATATCAAAAGCCTCCTTTCGTCAGAAGATCATAACACCAAAAAGATTGAGGTTGGGATGCTGTCTGAAGATTCTGTCACAAATGTTATTTCCAAAGCCGGACAGAACCATGATTTTCTAACGGAAAAACAGATAAAGATTCTGGGTTCGCCCTTAATGCTTGGAATGTGGGTTAAGATCGCTAAAAATGACAGTGTTCCTATTTTTCAAACCATTACTGGCCTTATTCGGAGTTTTTGGGAAGATCGGTATAGGGAAATCAACAAATTAGGTATTTCTGATCAAGATACTGATTCAGTGATTGATACTCTGGCTGGTTATATGGAGCGAAATGGTTTCAACAGTGCGCCAAAGTCACTTTTTCAGCATCGGCCAAAAATTTTTGATGCTCTTCAATCACTTGGCGTTGTGCATATCACTGAAAGTAACATTAGTTTTTGTCATCAGAGTTATATGGATTTCCGGATAGCACAAAAACTCATTCAAGAAATCCACAAAGAACTTGGCACGGTTTATTCATGGCTTGGAAGTAGGGATACACAGACCTTATTCAGACGAGAACAGTTACGTTTGATACTCACTTTTCTCAGTGATGAATCCCCAAAAGATTTTTTGAAAGCGGTAAAGGAGATATTGAAATCACGGGATGTCAGGTTCCATCTTAAGCATCTTACTCTTGCGGTTCTTTCCGACATTGAGAATGCCACTGCATCCTTCAAATTATATTTGATAGAGTTACTGAATCATAGCAAATGGAGGGATCATGTATTTGAGACAGTTTTTCTCGGCAGGGCTAACCATGTTCAATGGCTAATTGATGATGGAAATATCAATTGCTGGCTTGATGCAGGGGATAATTATTTCAGGGAAAAGGCATTAGTGCTCCTTCGATCCGTTTCTGATAAATTGAAGGATGAAGTTGCGTATTTGTTAGACCTATGCTTGGAGAGTGGCATTGTTGATGATTCAGAAATTCTTCACTGTTTATGCTGGTCGATACAAGATGATTCTGCGAGAATGTTTGAGCTAAGGCTTAAGATTGCAAAAAAAGGTGTTTATAATGAATATATAGACTGGGATAAATTAGCTGAAAAATACCCGTTAAGATTTCTTGAGATAGCAAGAACAATTTTTTCAAACCTATTGCCTGCAGATGTTCTTTCTGGGGATAGTTTTCTGAAATCAAAAAATAATATTCACTGGTATGATGATGAATTAAAGTGTTTTTCAAGTTTTGCGGCTAAACATCCCGAAATTACATGGCAATATTTTATTCCTGAACTTGAAAGATTGTTTGGTTGTGATCATGAGTCTGAGGACTGGATTGTCCAGGAATATTTTGTTAAGGAAAATTATTGTATTGAAGGCCTAAAAGGATTTGTTTGTGGGGTTATATCTGCAGTTATTGATGCAGGAAGAATACTGGTAAGTGACAATAATGAACTGGTTGTTTTCTGGATAAATACCTGGAAAAATAGTCCTTTATTATTTTTTAAAATAATTGTTTGTGATCTTTATGCATTTATTCATTTTGAACATGCTGATCAGGCATTGTTATGGATTATCGAAAATAAATCTCAATTTCGATTAGGTATAAATGATGAAGAGCCATGGATGCCTGCTGTGAGGTTGATAAAAAAACAATCACAATATTGCACTGAATCAGTATTTAATAGACTTGAATATCTTATAATACATTATCATGAGTCGTTTGAAAGGCAATTAGCCATACAACCATTAAAAGGATGGAAAACAGGTTTCTTTTATCCTTTCTGGGGTCAGGCTCAGTACTTTTTATTGCCTGCACTTGACGAAAAAAGAAGAAGCGGTAGAGCAAACGATTTGATTCAGGTGCTCAACCGGAAATTTGAAAATTTTCCTGAATGGCGTTTTCGTGGAAGCCGTAGCTACTGCGGATTTGTTAAATCTTCTATTCCTTCAAACGTGAAAGTGCTATTAAGTGACAACTCTTGGTTAGAAATTGTACGTAATGAGAAAATCTATAACAGAGGTAATGATTGGCGACATACTTTTTGCGAAGAAGGCGAATCATCGATTTATACATTTTCAACGGATTTAGGCTGGATGGCAAATCGTTTTCCTGAACGTTTTGGTCGTTTGGCTTTGCGCTTTCCCGAAAATGCGCCAGTTCAGTATGTGATAGCCATTTTCAGAGCTATAAGCGTGAAGAGTATTCCAAAAGAAGTTCCTCCTGAAGATTCGTCTACATGGCAAATGGCAAGCAACGACACAGTTGTTGCTATTACCGATAAATTTCACACATCTGATAATTTCGAGTTTGCTCATTCTTTGTGTTGGTTAATTCAGAAAAGACCAGATGCATCTTATTCAAATGTGGTTTTTGAAAAGTTAAAAGATTATGCAGTCAATCATTCTGATCCCGAACCTTGTAAATTGAATGTGCAATGTGATAAAACAAGTGAAGAAGCATCTGTACATACACTTGAATCTAATTCACTAAACTGTGTAAGAGGTGTTGCTGCTCATGCTATTGCATCTCTGATATGGGCAGACAAAACTTATATTGGTTTGTTCCATAATACAATTGAGTCACTTGTGGCAGATAGTCACCCTGCGGTTCGAATGTCTGTAATTGAAATTTGCTTGGCAACAGCTCATTCGAATGAGAAATTAGCTGTTGATTGGTTTATTAAAGCATGTAATGATGATATAAGGATTGCTGCATCGAATAGAGCAGTCTATTTGTTTAATAGATTTATTCCGGACTATCATGAAATGCTTTTATTTATGTTAAAGTCAATGGCAAGTTCTTCTTTAGATGATGTGTCTATTCGTGGAGCAGAGGAGGTAACGGCTCGTTGGCTATTTTATGGATTGTTTGAAGTTGAAATGAGGCAATGTCATAAAGGTACTCTTTCCCAGCGGAGAGGTGTTGCTAAGATAGCGGCACAATTTCTTTTGGAAAGCAAATATTCTGCAAATTGTCAGGAATTACTATCGTCTTTTTTCGAAGAAGAAGACGAGGAGATAGTGCAAATAATAAATAATGCTTTCTTCGATAAAAAAATCTTTTCTATTTCCAATATTCATAATTTTATAAACAAGTATATCCAATCAAAAGCATTTCAAAGCAATCCGCATTCACTTCTTCATGCGATAAAAGGATATTCGGGTTCATTGTTGCCTTATTCAGACCTATTATTTTCAATATGTGAAGTGTTTTCGGATTCTCTTAGTGATATCTCCCGGAATATATCTAAAAGAATTGCCGGTGATGCCAAAATGATACCGCCGCTTCTTCTTAGGCTCTACGAGCAAGCTAAAAGTCATGATGATTATCAGTTACTGAATCGCTGCATGGATTCGTGGGATTTATTATTTGAACATCGTGTTGGGAATGCGAGAGAGCTTACACAGCAAATCGATATTTGACTGTTTTACTTGGATTCGCTTTATGTCAATAGCATAAAAAATATTTTTTTAGCAGGGAATATGTCTGAGAGTCCCTATGTGGTATGAGTTATTGAAAACTTCAAAACGATATAGCCATATGCAACGAGAATCGAGACTGGACGCATCGGGAACCTTGCATTCATGCGATTCGATTGAGGTCGGGCTATGAGGCTGTAGGCGCATTGTTACTTCTTACGCACATATTTGCAAGTTTTTTATAAACCAAAATTTGCCGATCCCAGTTACCTTCTCAATAATATAGAGCGCATGGGAACCGGCATTCGCGACATGATCCGGCGATGCAACAAAAGCTGGATTGCAGGAGACTGAAATCGAGATTGACGGTGGATTCCGGGTGATGACGATTCGACGCAAGAATGTCAAAGGAAAAGTACCCGAACAAGTCGAGGCCCATGATGAGGCCCATGAGCTTGGTACCCGCTATGGATTTAGCCGGAAAGTTGAACGCAAAGGAATGAACCTGCAACAGAAACAGAAGCCCGAGCCAGAAATATAAAGGAAGAGAACTTCTTCAATTATTCGATCAGAAGAGGGATCAGCTATGAATATGTTCTAATAAACAAGACACGTCGGGATCTGGTTCGGCCCAAGTCGGCACCAAGTCGGCACCAAGTCGAGGCCCAGTCAGGGGTCCACTAAAGGGCCCAGTCACAAGGCAGGTTATTGGAGAGGTCACGAAATCACATTCTTCATGGAAAAAAACAACGGAACCCTCTTGAAGTAGAAATGCAACTCAACCCCTGTTTTTAACATACTATCTCAGAACTGAAGAAAAAGGCCGCTTTTCGCAGCCTTTTCTCTTGCCGTGCTTTGGCTGTAATCGTATATTTCCTTTTTTCAAAACGAGTTATTCTTCCTTAAAGCTGCCGTAACCCTGCACCTTTCGAATGAATAAGAAGGCGCTCTCCGAGCGGGACATCTGCACGAAATTCATCACTCCGGCGCTTGAGCGTTCCGGGTGGGATATCGTGTCCCAGATCAGGGAAGAGTTTCCGCTTACCAGCGGCAGGGTTATTGTCCGAGGCAAGATGCACATTCGCGGAACGCGCAAACGAGCGGACTATGTTCTTTTCTACAAGCCGAACATTCCGATAGCCGTTATCGAGGTCAAGGATAACAACCACTCCCTTGGCGACGGGATGCAGCAGGCCCTTTCGTATGCCGAGATGCTGCAGGTTCCTTTCGTTTTCAGTACGAATGGGGATGGTTTTTTATTCCACAATAAAGTAACCACTGACGGTTTTATCGAGAAGGAGCTGGACCTCGAAGGGTTTCCTTCAGCGGAAATGCTCTGGAAATGGTGGGCCGAGCATCGGGGTCTTACCGAAGAGCAGAATATCCTCGTTACTCAGGATTATTACAGCGACGGCAGCAACAAGACACCGCGTTATTACCAGCTCACAGCCATCAACAGGACAATAGATGCCATAGCTCAGGGCCGAAACCGTATACTGCTGGTCATGGCCACAGGTACCGGAAAAACCTTTACCGCTTTCCAGATTATCTGGCGCTTATGGAAGGCCAAAGCCAGAAAGCGGATACTGTTTCTTGCCGACCGCAACATTCTGGTCGATCAGACCATGACCAATGATTTCAAGCCTTTCGGTCAGGTGATGACGAAAATCCAGAAGCGACAGGCCAACAAGTCCTATGAAATTTACCTGTCGCTCTATCAGGCAGTCACCGGCACCGAAGAAGAAAAAAATATTTACAAGCAGTTCAGCCCTGACTTTTTCGATCTGATTGTCGTTGACGAGTGCCATCGGGGTAGTGCCGCGGCTGATTCCGCATGGCGCGAGATCCTTGCATATTTTTCGTCAGCAACACAGATAGGCCTGACCGCCACACCCAAGGAGACCAAAGAAGTTTCCAACATCGATTACTTCGGCGATCCTGTTTACACCTATTCCCTCAAGCAGGGGATTGACGATGGTTTTCTCGCTCCGTACAAGGTTGTTCGAATCGATCTCGACAAGGATATGGAAGGATGGCGGCCCGACAAGGGGATGCTTGACAAGTACGGCAACGAAATCGAAGACCGCATCTACAACCAGAAGGATTTCGACAGGTCACTGGTGCTTGAAAAACGCACGGAACTCGTGGCAAAAAAGATCAGCGATTTTCTCCGCCAGACCAACCGGTTCGATAAAACCATCGTCTTCTGCGAAAATATCGACCATGCAGAGCGCATGCGTCAGGCTCTGGCCAACGAAAACAGCGATCTTGTCTTGCAGAACAGCAAGTACGTCATGCGCATTACCGGAGACAACGAGGAGGGTAAGGCTGAACTCGATAATTTCATTTTTCCGGAGAGCAGGTATCCGGTAATCGCCGTCACCTCCAAACTGATGACCACCGGCGTCGACGCGCAGACCTGCAAGCTTATCGTGCTCGACCAGCGCATTCAGTCGATGACCGAATTCAAGCAGATCATCGGGCGCGGAACCCGCATCA
>Ga0209575_10001014_pt1 | contig 12783 bp, 10 predicted proteins | sample Medcelwee11metaG_FD_187172 | JGI IMG/M metagenome (GOLD analysis project Ga0209575, IMG submission 187172) | Freshwater pond sediment microbial communities from the University of Edinburgh, under environmental carbon perturbations - Medium... | ecosystem: Environmental > Aquatic > Freshwater >...
ACGATCAGGATTTGGCTCAAGCTGTGACCTTTTTGCTGCCGCCGCTTCATGATCAGTCCCAGCAGGGCCCGCCAGGCGAACAGCGAGGCCAGCAGCAGAACATAATACGCAAAAAGAAAATAGCGCGAGTACACCTGGGACTTGATCAGGAACAGCACGGCCACGGCGAACAGGGTCTGCAGGATGATGTTCTCGCCCAGGCCGACCACCTCGGAGCGGAACGAGCGGATGCGGAGCTCGTCGTACAATGAGAAAGTGCGGGCGCCGTAATTCCAGGCCAGGCAAAAGAACAGCAGCAGGAAATACGCCAGCCCCGGCGGATCGAGGAGCGTCAGCGCCGCGCCGGCGTGGCGCCGGGCCAGGAAGGCGGCCGCGAGAAAGGAAAAGGCCACCATCAGGAGGTCGCCAAAGTTTTTCAGCAGCTTGCGGCCCTTTCTGCGCGTCAGCATTTTTTTCTTTTCCCCAGGCTGGCGAACAATTCGCGATACTGGGCCGTGATCTTTTCCCAGGAGTATGCAGAGAGGATCCGCTGCCGGGCCTTGCCGCGCAGCGCGGCGAGGAGTTCATCGTCCCTTTCCAGCATGGCGATCCGTTCGGCCAGGTCGCCGCTGCCCTTGCCGAAGAATACGCCGTATTCGCCGTCAAGGAGCATCTCGCGGTTGAAGACCGTATCCAGGGCGCACACGGCGCAGCCGTTGGCCAGGGCCTGGAGCAGCGCCGGGTTGGTGCCGCCAAACTCATGGCCGTGGAAATAGGCGTACGCATGCTGGTAGAGTGCGGCCAGTTCGCCGGGATCGGTCACGTAGCCGGTGAACAACAGCCTCGGACCGGCCAGGGAATGGAGGTCGTTGGCATAGCGATCCTTGTAGGGGACATCGCCGACAACGACCAGAGTGCGGGCGGAAGCGGACTGGAGAAACTCGCGGACGATCAGGTCGGCATTGTTGTCCGGGACCAGGCGGCCGACGATCAGGTAGTATTGCCGCGGCGACAGCCCCCGGCGGCTCAGAAGCTCCGGGGGGGCGGCCGGGCCGATATTGGCCCCATAAGCGATCATGGTCGACTCCGCCTTGAACTCTTGCCGGTAGATCCGCTGCATCTCAACCGAGTCGGTGATCACGCGGTCATACAATTTCACCGCCATTCTGGAAGCCCAGTGGAAATAGCGCGCCCCCAGGCCGCGCCATTTCGGCCGCAGCCATTCGAGACCGTCGACATTGATCGCCGTGCGCTTGCCGAAGATCCTCGCCAGCAGGCCGAAGGGACCGTTGGCCGAATTGACCACCAGAATGACGTCGTAGCGGCAAAAGCATGCATGCGCCATCGATTGCAGGGAGTGGATGAACTGGCTCAGGATCTTTTTCTCGATGGTCGGGACATAGACCAGGCGGATGCCGTTGACCTGCGGCGGCCGCTTCGGGAAAAGGTTGCGGTGACAGTAGACGGTGACGGCGATATCGCTCCGCACCAGGCGTTCGGCCAGTTCCCGGACAAACGTCTCATAGCCGCTGTACACGTAGGGATAGCCCCGCGAACCGATGATGGCGATCCTCATCGAACGGCCTCCCGGAAAACCCGCAGCAGCTGCTCGGCGCTCCTCTGCCAGGTGAAGGATCGTGCCCGCTGCAAGCCCTGGGCGCTTTTTTGCTTCCACAGCTCCGTATCCCGCAGCAGGAGCCCGATGGCCGCGGCAATCTCCCCCGGCTTTTCGGGATCGACATAGGTCCCGGCTTCGGCACAAACGTCCGGCAGCGAATCACGGTTAGATACCACGACCGGCACGCCGCTGGCCATGGCCTCCAAGGGCGGCAAGCCGAAACCTTCGGCGAATGAAACGTAGCAAAAAACCGTCGCCAGGGCATAAATGACCGGCAAGTCCGCCTCCGGGACCCGGCCGATGAGCGCTACGCGGTCCGTCAGCCCCATTTCCTCGATCTTGCCTGCCAGATCGAACATTTTCCAATCCGCCTTTCCGGCCAGGACCAGCGTGATATCCCTGTCCTCCAGGGCCTGGACGGCTTGCAGAAGATGCAAAATGTTCTTGCGCTCGTTCATGCGGCCGACATAGAGCAGGTATCGCTCCGGCAGGCGATAGGTTGCCCGGGTCTCGCGGAGGCGTACCGGGGCATGGGCGGATAGGGGCAGGAAACACTCGTCCACCCCGAGGGGCACGATGGCGATCTTGTCGGCAACGGCATATCCGAAGCGGATCATCCGTTCCTTTTCATTCTCCGACAGGGTGCATATCCTGTCGGCCCAACGGCTCAACGGGCGGATCAGCCGGAAATACCATTTCTCCTTCCAGGTAAAATACTCGGGATAGGCCAAAAAAGTGATGTCATTGATGAAGACAATCTTCTTGTAGCTTCCGAAAACCCCCGAAAAATAAAAAAACAGGCAGACATCAAGGCCGAGCTTCCTGGCCCGCCAGGGCATGAATATGCAATCGGACAACAGGCCGTTCGCCCCCGCGACATAGATGACGCGGACATGGGGCGCCCGCAGGTTGAATTCCAGGTGCCGCTCTCGCCGCGGCAGGAAAACGACGTATTCATGCTCGGGATGAAACAGGATTAATTGGTGCAGCACGTGACGGACGATGACCTTGCCGCTGGGGTTACCGGAAAAAAACCAGCGTCCGTCGAAGCCGATGCGCATGGTCATTCCTCCCCGGCGGCGGGAAACTGCCGCAGGGACGCGACGGCAAGCGCCAGGAACACCCAGGTCATGGGCAGCCAGAGGCCGTTGGTCAGCAGGTAGGTTAGGAACAGCGCCACCAAACCGATCGCCAGGGCGAAAGCAGGAGCGGCCAGCGGCGAGGAGGGCCCGGCCAGCTTGGCTCGGCACAAGAAAATGAATTTCGCGGCCAAGGCCAGAAAAATAAAAACCCCGAGCAGGCCGGTGTCTCCCAGGATGCTGAAAAATATGCTGGGATGGGTCCAGGGCAAATATCCCTCGGCGATCCTTTTACGAGCAATGGCATCGCCATACACATATCGCCAAAAAACATAGGCGAAACTTCCCGGCCCATGGCCGATGAGCGGATGCTCGCTCCAGGTTCGCAAGGAAATCCGCATGGCGAACAGGCGTACGTTCCGGCTGTTCAGTTGCGAGTTCAGTCCCGGGCCGCGATTGGATCCCCCCGCCGACAGCGGAGCGCTCGTGGCAAAACGGAATTGGTGAATATCCTTGAAGCTCGGGATCAAATTGATGGCCAGCAGATGAATGCCGACAACACTGACGACAATCAGCACGGCCGGCTTCCAGGTGAACCTGAAAAAAGGCAGCTTCTTTGAGAAGAACGGCAGTATCAGCAAGAGTATTAAAAATACGGACCAGGATGCCCGAACAAAGCTGAAATACAGGCCGAGCCAGGAACAGAGCGCTCCGACGCGGAACCATTTGCAGGCCGTGCCGTTTTTCGAAAAAGCAAGGATAATGAAAACCAGGGCGAAAATCATGCAGATAGCCCCGTAAAAATCGGGCTCGACCTGAGTCCCGTAGGGGCGGCCCCAGACCGAGTTGATGTATTCCCGATGCACCAGGCCCATGTGGCCGATGGGCAGGCGCCAGCCGCGATAGTGGTTCAGGGCACCGGCCAGCACCTGGTAGAGCCCGAAAAGGACCTGCAGCGTTCCCGCGGCCAAAAAAACGCAAAAAGCGAACCATATCTCCCTGGCGGTGCGCAGCAGCTGATAAACGAGCCAGAAGAGAAGGACCAGGGAAACGAGCAGCAAAAAGATCTTCAGCGACCGCGCGCGCCAGGAGGAGTTCGTTATGGCGGCGAGATTGATCGCCAGGAAGGCGAGCAGCCAGGGGTCGAGCGGGCTCCTTTGCCAGCGCCACTTCCCCCGCAGCCACAAAACGCCGAGAAGACAGAAACAAACAATTTCCAGAACCTGGACGCTTCGCACCCTCATGCCCATGACGTAAAACGAAAAAACGGCCCCCTCGAAAAATACGGCGGCAACCAGCAATCCCGCCAGGAGCCCCGGCCATTTCCTCGACGTATTCATGCCCCGGCCCTGCGCCTTTTCACGGCAAAGCTCTTCATGTAGATAAAATTTCTGTTGCGCGGATCCACGCCGGACCTCACAAAGCCGCTCCTTTCATAAAGTTTCAAGGCCCGGACATTCTGAGGGTGCACCTTGAGCAGCAAACGCCCGATCCCGTTCAACTTGCAGATGGAAAAGGCATGCGCCAGAGTCAAGGCGGCCAGGCCGCGATCCTGGTAAGCCGGCGCGATCCAAACGCCATACGCGGGGATGCGGTACCCCTGGTCAAATCCGCGCAACATGTAGAATCCGGCCCAGGTTCCCCCGATCCGCAAGACAAAAAAGAGGTCTTTCCTTGCCTGGCGCAAAACCGCCCTCACGCTTGGCGCATCAAAGGCAAAAGGGATGAAATGGCGGCTGTAAGCGGGAGGGGCGGCCTGCAGCATGGCGCTCAGCTTCAACGCGTCCGCGACCCGCATGCGCTTGAAGTTCACATCCTGAATGTCAAACCCTTCATTCATGCAATCCCTTCCTGATCGCCGCGCAAATCTCGGCCACATTTTTCCGGCTCAATCCGGGCCATGAGGGCAGGGTGATGCCGCGGGAGCTCAAATCCTCCGTCACCGGGAGCGTGCAGCCCACCCGGGCATACATGGGCATGGTGTGCACCGGGAAGAAAAGCGGCCGCGTCTCGATCCCCTCGGACAACAAGGCCGCGCGCAGGGGATCGCGCAGTTCGGCCCTGGTGACCAAGGCCGAAATCATCCAGTAGGAATGAACCACCTCGCCGAACTCGCCTTGCATGAAAAGAGGCACATCGGCCAGGTATTGCTTGTACCACCCGGCGATTTTTCTTTTGCGGGCAATCAGTTCTTCGGCCCGCTCGATCTGCGCCAAACCGATGGCGGCGCAGATGTTGGTCATGCGATAATTGTACCCGACAATATCATGCCAGTATTCGCGGTTCTGAGCCAATCCCTGGCCCTTGAGATGAATCGCCCGCTCGATCAGCGCCTTGTCGGAGCTGACCACCATGCCGCCTTCGCCGGTCGTGATGGTCTTGTTGCCGAAAAAGCTGAAGGTGGAAACATGGCCGCTGCGGCCTACATGCGCCCCGCGGTACCGGCTGCCGAAAGCCTCGGCGCAATCCTCAACCAAGAATAGATTTTTCCGGGAGGCAAGATCCGTCAGCTTGTCCATTTCACAAGGATGCCCGTATAAATGCACGGCCATGATCGCCCGGGTCCTGGGGCCGATGCACTTTTCCACTTCATCGGGATCAAGCTGCCAGGTGTCCGGCCGCACGTCGGCAAAGACCGGCACCGCCCCGGTGTAGCGGATGGCATTGACGGAGGCGATATAGGTGAGCGAAGGCACAACCACTTCGTCGCCGGGGCCGACGCCCAGGGCCAGCAGGGCCACGTGCAGCGCCACCGTTCCATTGCAGACGGCGGCGGCATGGGGGATTCCGGTGAAAGCGGCGAACGCATTTTCAAACTCCGCGATGAACCTGCCCTTGGAGGAGATCCAGGTGCTGTCCAGGCACTCGCGGACATACTTTTTTTCGTTGCCAGCCAGGGACGGTTGATAGACCGGGTATTTGAACATTCAACTCTCCCGCTCCAGCAGGCGAGAAAAAAGACGGAAATAGCGCTCGCCAAGCTGCCGCCAATCATAGGCCAATAGAGTTTCTCGTACCAATTTCTGCTCGGATCCCGCCTGAGCTCGTTGGGCAAGAACCTGGATGATCTTTTGCGCCAGGGCTTTTTCATCGTGGGGTTCGAACATCGGCAGGCCGCAGGCTTCGGGCGGCAGGCCGTGATAGCGCAACCTTTCCTCGACCACGGGAATACGCGAAACAATGACCGGGGTTTCCATGGCCATGGCTTCCAGGGCCTGCCAGGGAAAGCCGCCCTCGGAAAGGGTGGGCACGACCGCCAAGGCGGCATGGCGGTACAAGCCGTACATCTCCACTTCGGATATTTCGCCGGTCAGAATGATCTTTTTTTCCAAGCCGCTGCCGCGGGCAAAGGCCAGGCACGCGGCGTCATCCGCCAGATTCCCGGTCAGGACCAGGGAGAGTTCATGGCCGCTCGCAAGCACGATGTGGAACGCTTTGAGCAACGTCAGGATATTTTTGTAAGGACGGATATGGGTAGGGTAAAAAGCATACTCCCCCGGGATACGGAATGCGGCCAGGACGGCTTCCCGCGTCGCCAGCCGCAGACCGATGCCTTCGGGAATAATGGCCGGAAGAAAAATGACGCCGGTGTTTTTCTCGTCCAGGCCGGGGATCAGGGCCAAGGCATGAGTGCGCCGGATATGATCGCTGTTGCTGACGAAATAACTTCCGTCCGCGGCCAGCCTTGCGGCATAGCGGGCGGCCTTCTGTCCCTGGAAGAGCAGGCGGAGGCTGCGGCCGCTTGTCCGGAACAAGGACGCGAATTCGGTCGTATAAAGGTCGTGCAGGTTGATGACTTTCAAGCGCTCGATCTTCCAGGCATTGGCCATATCGAAATTCTGGACCAGGAAACAATCGGCCGCCGAGTAGCGGTTGGCCGCCCGTGGCAGCAGGTTGAGCGTTTGCTTGAAAAGGTCCCAGGCCCAGACCAGCAGCCATTCGAGGCGGGCACGAAAAACCAGGAGCAAAACAACTAAAAACGCCAGAGGCGTGAAAAACCAAATCCCGAGCGGCAACGACTCCCAGAGGTGGAAACGCAACGCCAGGTAGACCGCCGACACCGCCAACAAAAACCCGGCCGGCAGGAGAAAAGGCCTGGATTTTTGCACCGTATCTTTCAGGAAAAAAATCCCGATTTTCAGATGGTGGGCCAGAGCGGCGAGGCCTAGAAAAAAACTGCGCCGGCCGGCTCCAGGATTCCAGGGATCCCGCCCGCAGGCATTCATCTCCGTACAGAACACGATCCGTTCCCCGAATTCCGGCACGGCGCTCAATTCCGAAAAAAGTTCCCGCACCCTGGGCAAATTTAGTTCCTGGCACCACACTTCGATGCGCAGGGGATAGCTCAGCATGAGATGCTTGACCAGGTTGAAAAGAAAGCGGAAGATGCCCTCCCGCTGCAGGGAAGGCAACCTTGAGGGAGAACCGATCCATATCCCCAAAACTTCAGGTTTCGAGTCGCCCGTTTTTTGTCTCATGCTCCTTCATTCCAAGCGTTACCGCACTCTCTCTTGGTACGAGTGTACCATATCCGGAAACCGCAAAAAAGTTTTTCGCCAAGCGTTATCACAATGTCCGGATAGGCTTGAAGATGCGGATATGCGTTGCCGGAACCCCGGCGCATCTGAGCCCGGCATTTGCCAAAAGCGGTTGCAGGGAGTTCCCGGTGAAAAAAAACAGGTGAAACCTGCTGTATTCGTGCCGATACTCGAAGCATTCCGTCGAATGGACCATGATCCCGTCTTTTTTCAATAGTGAGGCCATGAAAGCCAGGGCAGACCGGGGATCCGCCAGGTGTTCCAGCAGGTTATGCGACAGGATGCCGTCAAAACGCATCGCGCCCAACAGCCCGATGTCACGGATCATGCGGGGGTCCTCGGCATCCGTGACATAGGGATCGAAACCCACGACGTCAAAGCCCTGGGCGCGCATTTCCATCCTGGCCTGCGACCAGTGCCCGCAACCATAATTGAGATAGCGCCGGCCGGGACGCGGATCCAGGTGGCGGAATGCCTCCAGCACCGCGGCGTTGGTGTCCCCTTCTGAATAGCATGAATAATGGGCCCTGTAATCGGAATCCAATTCCCGCGGAGTGAGGGCAAGCATTTTTTGCGGGCCAAAGATAACTCCGCAGCGCGGGCACTCGTGACGCACCAGGACTCCGCCGCCAAAGATACACCGCGACGCCAAAATCTTATACGCTTCGCTTGCTCCGCGTCCAAGGCAGACCGGGCACTCCAGGACAGGCGGGGCTTGTTGCCGGGATTGCCGAATGTCTCGCCCGAGCCAAAGCGCACGGATGCGCAGGCGGCGAAGCCGGCGGAATCCCGCGCGCCAAATCACCGCGGCTGAAAACCGACCGGCGGACGTGCTCCGCTCCATCATGCTGCCGGCAATGACCCGGCATCCCTGCTCAGGATCGATTTCGAAAAAAGAGGCCCGGCCCAACTCCAAACGAGGGAGGGAGCAAAACCAAGCGCCAGCAGGGCTCCCTGCACACCCGTGGATGGCGCCAGCCACACGGTCAGCACCACCACCGCAACCCCGTTGAAAAGTACGAATCCGACCTGGATCCAGATCCGGTCCATGATCGTCAGCAGGTCGGAAAACGCGGTGCCCCATGACGAACCGATCAATAGGATCGCCAGCAACAACCAGATCCGCCACAAAAAACTCACCGCATCATTCCCGAGCCACGCCCGCAACACAGCGTTGCCCGCAATGACCAATGCCAGCCCCAGGGAGCCCGCCAGGACCAGGCGAATGGCGGCCAGGCGAAAAAAATTCTTGCGCACCCAGTCGCGATCACCCCGTTCGTACGCCTCGCGGAAAGCCGGGAAAAAAGACGACGTCGATAAAACGATGATGCTGCTCAGAAGCCCGAAGAGCCTGAGGAGGAGTGAATAGTCGGCGACCACCGCATAACTTGTCAGGTAGGCGAGCAGGAGCGGCTGCGAATAGTTGACCAGCAGAGCCCCGAGCTGGAACAGGAACAACGGCGTTGAGGACTTGAGGAGCCGCCGCATTCCCGCCATGGATATTCGGCGCATCCGGGGCTTCAGCCAGGGCATATCGAGCGCCAGCAAATAGCCAAGATTGAGCAGGGACATGAGCGGGGCGCCCACCCCGGCGGCCAGGACCAGCCAGGGCAGGCCCGCGCCGAGGGCCAGCGAGACGTTGACCGCCGCCAACGTAAGCAGCGCGGCAAGCATAAGGAAGATATTGCTTACATAGGTTTTCTGGAAACTGGCGTATATCTGGCGGACGATACTGAACGGAATTCCCACGATGAGAGGAGCCAGCGCCGCGATAACGCTCCAACGCAATTTGCCGGAATCCACCACTCCCCTGGCGGAAAATATCGCGCTCCAGTCGACATGTCCCGCGGCAAGCCCCAGTGCGATGCCCAGGCCGGCTGCAACCAGGACCAGGGAAAAGAAAGCCGTTGATACATACGTGATGACCGCATCCCTGTCTTCCCTTCCATAGGCCTCGGAGATGGCATTCACCAGGCCGTTCAGGATGCCAAAGTCAAGAAGCGTGGTCCACATTACAAAAGCGGTGATGGCGACCCAAAGTCCATATTCCTCTTTGCCCAGCCGTTCCAGGACCAGGCGGATAATGAAGAGGTTCACCGCGAGAGAAAAGCCCCGGGCCAGAAAGTTGGACGAGGTATTCAGCAAGATTCTCCGGTGGCGTTCCATTGAACGCCCCTCGGGGGAAGATGTGGCGAAGGGCTTGAATCGGGCAACAAGCGCCACCCTGGCCCAAAGGCGTTTGCCGAAGTCCAGCAAGTTCATTCCCCTGCTGGAAAGGGTAACGTTCGCGCAAATCGTTGGCAGTTACCTGTTTTGCAGAACAGACACTGCCATTGCGACCGTCTTGTGCATTCGAGCAAACTGCCGCCAATGACCCTGCGGCCAGGCTTGACCATGTCAACAAAAACGCTTGGGGATCGCTCGTTACCCGGCTGCTGCAAAAAACCTCCTCCGTCCTTGAAAAAAAAGTAACACAATGCTTTTTTTTTGTCAAAACCGCGGAACGACGACAGCGCTCATTCCCGGGCTTCGCGAATGCCCGTCATCTTTCCAGGCCGGCTCTTTTTTAATCCACTGAAATGGTTTAGAATCGAGATATGCAACGGCGGACGTTCCTCATGATGCTGGGCACCTTGGGCACACTGGCCGGAAAACTGGACGGGGAAAGGCAGGACGAGATGCGTGTGATCGGCTCATGCCCATTGCCCGGTTCGGCCCGCCATGTTTTCATCTCCGGCGACTGGGCTTACGTAAGCGCGTGGGAAACGGGCCTGCATATCGTCGCCATTCGCAATCCCTGGCAGCCTGTGCTCGCGGGCGGCATCCGCACGTCCGGGACGGCCAAAAGCGCTTGGGTATCCGGAAATTTGGCTTACCTGGCTGACGGCCCGGGCGGATTGCGGATCATCGACGTTTCCCATGCCGCATCCCCGGCACTCATAGGGACTTGCGTAGTGCCGGGCTCGGCAAGGGGCATCCAGGTGGCCGGCAGCCATGCCTTCATCGCGGCCGAGGAGGGAGGACTGCAGGTGGCTGACGTTTCGCGCCCATCCTCACCTCGCTTGCTGGGCGGCTGCCAAACCAAAGTCAAGGCCAAGTCCGTGGCCTTGGTCGGACGATACGCGTTGGTCGCCGACAGCTTCGGCGGGCTGGAAGTGATGGATGCCTCCCGGCCGTCGGCTCCGGTCTTTTGCGGAAGATACGATACTCCCTACAACGCCAATTGGGTGGCTGCGACAAAGGAGCGGGCCTTTGTCGCCGACGGAATCTCGGGTCTGCAAATTATCGACATCCGAGACCCTTCCACCCCGGCAGCGATCGCCGCCGTTCCCCTCGGCTACGCGGCCGGCGTTTTCGTCAGCAGAAAGATCGCCTTTGTCGCCTGCCTGGACGCCGGATTAAAAGCGGTGCGGGTCGACGATAATAAACCGCCGCGGGTGCTGATGACGCTGCCCCTGCCGGGAAAGGCCCTCGGAGTTTTTGTGCGGGGAGCCTATGCCTTCGTTGCCGCGGATACTGCCGGCCTGCAGGTGGTCCGCAGCGGACTTACGTTTCAGACTCAGGGATAGGGCCAAAACAGGCTGAGGTGCATGCATGAAAAAATCGCTGCCCGCGGAAGCAAGGGATATCGAGGAACTGAAAAAACAGGTTCGGGAAATCACGTGGTACCACCGGATCGATCTGGGCAACGGCATCATAACCCCGGGAACAGACAACAGCCCCAAGAAACTCAGGACACTGGGATTTCCGCAAAGCCTCACGGGAAAGACCGTTCTGGATGTGGGCGCCTGGGATGGTTTCTTTTCTTTCGAGGCGGAACGAAGGGGCGCCGCCAGGGTCCTGGCGACCGATTCCTTTTGCTGGGGGCAAGGAGGCGAAACGACAAAAGAGGGTTTTGCATTGGCCCGCCGCGTCCTTGGCTCCAAGGTGGAGGATCTGAACATCGACGTGCTCGAGTTATCCCGTGAAAAGGTCGGAACATTCGATGTTGTGTTGTTTTTGGGGATCCTGTACCACATGCGGCATCCGCTCCTGGCTCTCGAACATGTGGCCAGCGTGACCAAGGAGCAACTTATCGTTGAAACCGTAGTCGATTGCCTGCATTCCAGACGGCCGGTTATCGCCTTCTATCCCAAAGAAGAATTGGCCAATGACCCTTCCAATTGGTGCGGTCCAAGCCCGAGCGCGGTAATCGCCATGTTGCAGACCGTAGGGTTCCGGCGCGTCGAAGTGGCAGCGAACTACCGGCCATTCGTATTCCGCCTGGGTCGCGCCCTGTATTATCATCACAAATTCGGCTATCCCTTTCTGAGCATGCTGCGGACCTGCCGCATGGTGTTTCACGCCTGGAAGTAAAAACAGACCCGGCCCCGGATTGCGGTCCGCATCGGCCTTGATTGCGAACCACTATGTCGCCTGGTTCCGTTGGTTTGCGAAAGGCCGATCACGCTCTTTTTGCATTCCGGAATCCTTTTAGCGTCCGATGTCGATGGCGGCAAGTTCCGGCGGATTGGCCGGCGGCAGCACCTGGAAGAAACGCTCGGCCATCTCCTGGATGACGATCTTCGGATGGACGTCGCGCACAATTTGGGGATGGAAGCCGAGGGCGACATCCCTGACGCAGGTCGTTTTGCGGAAATGTTCGGCGAGGAACCCGGCCAGCGCATAGCCGAACGAATCGCGGAACAGCAGCACCTCCGGAAGTTCGGCCCCGGGACAGACGAATACTTCGCGCTCCAGGCGGCTGTCGAGCCAGCGGGCGGATTCCGCCACCCTCGCCAGCAACGGCTTGCCGGGCACCACCTTCACGACATGGGGATCGGTGAGGACATCGGAAAGCGACAACATCGCCGCCAGGTCGCCGCGCGGGCCGGCGGCGGGCTCCAGGGAAATTGTGAAATCATCCGCGGTCGGAGGACGCAGGGGATAAAAACGAGACAGCCCCCGCAGGATCTTGTTGGCGGCCAGCATGGCGCCGAAACCGTTCCAGTGAGAATCGACCTTGCCATAGACCGGAAATCGCGACTTGGCGGCGCGCAGGGCCCGCCTGGAATCGACCAGGCAAAAATCGGGCGGCAACGGCCGGCGCCGCAGATAATCCAGCAATTGGTCCAGGCGGGTGGCGGCGCGGCGGATGCGCGCGGGGACGTGCTCGGGGTAGATCGTGCTCTTGTTCGGGGCGATGACAAAGACGAAACGGATCCCCTGCCTGGCAAGCCAGAGATGCCGCTGCAGCAGCGCCTGGCGCCATTGGGCCAGTTCCGCTGCGGAGAACGGGGGCGCAGACCTGAAGTAGCTCATCTCCAGGTTGGAGCCGTCCAGGAACAGCCAGCCATTCCGGCCGAACAGCAGCGTCTCCTGGGGCGACACCTTGAGCAGCTTGACCTGCAGCAGATTGTTCCAATGGACCAGTATCTCTCTCCCGGCGAAATGATCGTTGACACGGGCATGCCACGCACCCGGGAAACCAGTGAGCCGGCCGTTGGCGCGGGCGGGCACGGCGGTGCTTCCGCCCCGATCGCGCAAGGAATAGGCCGCCGCCGGTGACCAGATGGATTTCAGCATCGGC
>Ga0209575_10001017_pt1 | contig 12750 bp, 12 predicted proteins | sample Medcelwee11metaG_FD_187172 | JGI IMG/M metagenome (GOLD analysis project Ga0209575, IMG submission 187172) | Freshwater pond sediment microbial communities from the University of Edinburgh, under environmental carbon perturbations - Medium... | ecosystem: Environmental > Aquatic > Freshwater >...
CTGTCGAGTTCCACAGCAGTAAGGTTGATATTAGGATTTTGTAAAAGGAATTGGGTAAGTACTCCGGTGCCAGGGCCTATTTCCAGAACGGAGGTCGGTTCCGACAGCTCAAGGCTCTCAGCTATGCGACGGGCTACTTCCAAATCCATTAGGAAGTGCTGTCCCAAGTATTTTTTTGCTCTTACTTGTGTCATGCTTATGATAGTCGTCGGACATAGCGGATTTGGAAATAATTAATAATAAATTGTATCTTTGCGAAGATTTTTCGCCGCACAAAAGTAAGCAAATTTGTTACAAAAACCAACACAATGCGTAATTTTCTCAAATCAACAGGCAAGACTATACGTAAGTTAGTAGATTTTTTTTATCCCCCCTTTAAGAAATACGTGCCGGTTGAATTTTTCAGGTACGGAGTCACCGGTGCCGCCAACCTTGTGTTCGACTGGGTTTTGTACTTCTGCATCTTTCACTTTGTTTTGGAACAGCAAATGTTGCATCTGGGATTTGTCACCCTGAGTTCACATATCGCTGCATTGGTTTTTACTTTCCCTGTCAGCTTTATGACGGGTTTTTTATTGCAGAAATATGTAACTTTTACCGCTTCCGACCTGAGAGGAAAAACACAACTGCTTCGTTATGGAGTTGTCGTTGCGGTGAATCTGGGCATCAACTATATCGGACTTAAATTATTAGTGGATGGTTTCGGATGGTTTCCGACACCTTCGAAAATGATTATCACACTTTTTGCCACTTTGGTGAGTTATATTTCGCAGAAGAAGTTTACGTTTAGGTAACTCAATTAAGTCCCAACATCGTTTATTTTAAACATTCAAATCACCTATTGTTTTTCTCTATTTAATACTATTACAAATCTTGAAAAAATGTAAAGCGCTGAACTTAAATATCAGCGCTTTTTATATATTTGCATTTCCCATATTAAACCTGAAACTTTAAAATTATCGTATGAAAAATGAAATCATTTTATACCATTCTGATGCACTCACTTCGCGTATAGAAGTCCGAATTGAAGAAGACACCGTTTGGTTAAACCGTCAGCAGATTGCCACATTGTTCGGAAGAGATGTCAAAACTATTGGTAAACATATAAATAATGTCTTTTCAGAAAGCGAATTAACCATGAGTTCAACTGTCGCAAATTTTGCGACAGTTCAAAATGAAGGAGGCAGGAGGGTTGAACGTTACGTAGAACATTACAATCTGGATGTAATTATTTCAGTTGGGTATCGAGTAAAGTCAATACAAGGAACTCAATTTAGGATTTGGGCGAACAAGGTGTTGAAAGATTATTTGCTGAAAGGTTACGCTCTGAACCAACGTATGAATCGTGTAGAAAATACTGTTGAAGATCTGGTGGTAATTGTAAAAAGTATCGACAAGCAAGTAAAAACCAATTCTATCCCAATTCAGGGCATTTTCTTCGACGGTCAAATCTTTGATGCGTATGAACTTACTTCCCGAATCATCCGTTCTGCTGAGCAAAGTATAGTTTTGATTGATAATTATATAGATGAAAGCACCATAACGCATTTAGCAAAAAAGAAAAAAGAAGTAAATGTGTTATTACTAACTAAAGCCCTGAGCAAACAATTAATTTTGGACGTACAGAAAGCCAATGAACAATTCAACAACTTTGAAGTAAAAATATTTGCCAGAAGTCATGATCGTTTTTTAATTATTGACAATGTGGAAGTGTTTCACTTGGGGGCTTCTTTGAAAGATTTGGGAAAGAAGTGGTTTGCTTTTTCTAAAATGGATAAAAACTCTGTGCAAAGTTTGTTAAATGAAATTGTGGAAATATCGTAAAATGTAGTGTTTATTGAATCGAAATTTCTATATTCGTGTTTTAATAAAAAGATTTATGTCAACAGTCACCCCAAAAAACAACCACCTTTTTCGCTACTTTTCTGCCGTCTTCCTGGTAGCATCGGTTGTTTATCTGGTGTATGAAATTGCCCGGTTTGAGGGATATCCTGAGTTGATTGTTGCTTTTAATGACAGTAGTTGTGAGAATTGTATGTGGCTGATGGCGGTGGTGTTTCTCCTTCCATTCAACTGGCTGATTGAAGCACTTAAATGGAAAAGGGTGTGTCGTTATATAGAAAATTTTAAGCTAAGCATTGCATTCCGGGCCGTTCTTGCCGGAGCGTCATCCGGATTTGTTACCCCGAACCGGATAGGCGACATCGTCGGACGGATGAATTTCCTGCAACCAAAACACAGGAAAAGTGCTGTCAGTATGGCTGCCATCAATAGTCTGACTCAAAACATCGCCATCCTTCTGCCTGGTATTCCGCTTGCGATTTTGTTTTTCCTGCAGCAACAAACGACAACTCAATCGAGCACTTACCTCCTTTTTCTGCTGGCAATCCTGCTGCTTTTTTCTATTACCTTACTTGTGCTGCCCCGGATTGCCATACGGATTAAAAATCAAAAATTACAACCTTTTTTCAGTGGACTGACTAACTATACCATTATTGACATGGCCGTTATAACAGGATGGTCGTTGCTTCGATTTTTTGTTTTCAGTATGCAGCTTTTTCTGATGCTACGGTTTCTTGAGGTAGAACTGACAGCAGCACAAGCGCTGACAAGCATTCCATTCACCTACCTGTTAGTAACCTTCACCCCTTCCTTTGCTTTTTCCGAGGCAGTCATCCGCGGTTCGTGGGCAGTGTTTGTGATTGGTAGTTTTGCAACCAACACCCCGGGCATACTGATGGCTGGTGTTGGGTTGTGGTTCATCAATGTGATTATCCCGGTAATTGCCGGTAATATTTTGCTGCTGAAATCACGGTTGCGAAAAACGAGTTCGTAATCATGTTTCTGACGCTGATCAATGAATCAAATCTTGTTGATTTTAAATGGATTATAAGAAATGCCTTCGTCAAACACATCGACACCTTCTTTCTTCTTAACCCTTTTTACAATCAGGTTAGTAAGTGGAAGTACTAAAATTTCGTAGGCAGTTTTCATGGCAGTTTGTGTTGCAATAAGGATAAGCAGATCGTTGTTGGGGATTACGGCATAAAAAGCAATAATAAAAAACACGATAGAATCAGCTCCCTCCCCAAATAGCGTGGAAACAACTGCCCGGATGGAAAAGCCACGACCTTTCTGCATAATCTTCATTTTACTCATTACGTAGGCATTCAGAAATGAGCCGGTGAGGAATGCCACAAAGCTGGCGATGGTGATTCGCATCGTATTTCCCAGAACCAGATCAAAGGCCTCTCCGTGAGTGAAATTTTCAGATCCCGGAACCCAAATACTGAGCCGGAATACAAAAACTGCCAGGAAGTTCATAAAAAACCCGTACCAGATAATCAGGCGTACCTTGCGGAATCCCCATACCTCGGCAATAAGGTCGTTGACAATGTAGGAAATAGGAAAGATGAGCAATCCTGCTGTGGCTTCAACAGGCCCGATCATGATTAGTTTTTGCTCAATGATGTTGGCAACAATCAGGCATACTGTAAAAAGTAGCCCGGCTGCCATGAAGGCGACGGAAACTTGTTTTTTCATTTTTTCTTGTTTTTTACGTGGTTTAATCAAGCACACGTTCCGCAAATCGGGAAATTGCCGGCGGAATCGGCTGCAAAGATAGAATAAATATTTTATTTGAGATAATTCATCAAATTATTCGTTGGTATCAGCAGCGATAGACAGTTCCACATCATCTTCGCTTGTAGGTTTGTGCTCAACAACATTGGTTTTTCCACTCAGTCTCCGCAGGATGGCATTTTCATTCTTCAATAAACTGTTTTCGGACGAAAGCTCCACAATTTTATTTACGAGTACTTCAACAGAAGCAATATTATTTATTTTACTTTTTTGAGAAAAAGAAATTTCTGATATCATCTCATCCGTATTCCTAATCATTTCGCCTTTACTCAGCAATAACCACTCGGGATTTAAATCTTTATAACAAGAGCATATCTTCTCGCAGTTATCGCTGTTAATAGCACCTTCCTTGTCGAGAAACCCGTTAGACAACCCTGTTTCCTTATAAAATCGATATCTTGAAATCCCTTTTACAAGAAGAAATTGAATGATCCTATCGCGTATTAACATAGTAAATATATAAATTAATTGAAAAAAAGCTATTAAAATATTGCATAATAGATATAAAGCTATTATATTTGTCACGTGTAAGCGACGCATGTCCCAAATGGGACACCGCCACAAATATAATCATTTTTAACCATATGAAAAAAGTATTTGAAGAACCCACCGTTCCTCCACGGCATGGCTATATCTCCGAATTAGCCAAATTCTGTAATTGCAATCGTAAAACCGTTACCCGCGCCCTATTTGAAGGTCACACAGGCAAAAAGTCTGATTTGGTAAGAAAGATCTATAAAAGCAAATACAAATAATTATTTAAAAATTATTTCTCACAGAAGTGTTTTCTGTGGGAGGTTGCCTAAAACCAATATAGAAAGGAGGTTAAAACAGTTTCATACAATACAAAATGAGTTTACGAATGAAATTTTAAATAAAACTCAACAACTATGCGGGAGAAAAAACACACAACTCTCGTCAGCCGAAAATATCTGTTTGGCAAAATAATGTGCTTTTATGAAAGAAATATGTTTACAAACCCGAATACAATATGATTTTTAATTTTGTATTCATAAATTAATTTGAAATATGAAAAAAATTAATCAATTCTGTTTATTTTTTGTGTTGTTATTTTCTTCTTGTATTGCCGAAGAGCAAATCGTTGACCTGAATCAGAATTCAGAAGGATGGACAATTCCACAGGAAGTTGTTGAGATTAATAATTTTAACAACTCAGGAATTAATTTTATACTGGCACCTAAAAAGGTTAATAATGACAAGTCGTCCAAAACGCCTCCACAGTTCAGTAAAACAATGGATTCCTCTACGATGTATTTGTTTGATTTAATAACAAAATACCCCAGCACCTCAGATTCAATTAAAACAGTGATAATGATTGAGGAATCTGATAGCGGAATGGTTGTTTTATCGCATCTGACAGCAGATGGTATTCCATTTGCAATATTAACTTATGATGACGGCAAATTATTAACTGTAGACATGCCAGAAGAATCAGACTCAATCCTGTTTGGGGCAAAAGGCTACCCTTACAGGTCAAAGAGCGGCTTAAGTAGTTTCTATCGTTGTGTAAATACAGAATACCAACGAATAAAAAAACTTATTGAGAGCGACATGGTCAATGACATAACTTGTGACATAACATTCATCATTTGCAGACCATTAATGGTTATGACCGCAGTTGAAAATTGTAGATAATAATTAAAACTATGACAGAACTCAATATCTCACTTTTACTGCTTGTTATTTCAAATATTTTATTGTTTGTGGCAGGATTTATCGGGTTAATTATAAGTTCGAATAAGTACGGCTATAGTAAATGGTATTTACTAATTGCATTAGTGTTATTTATCAGCCCTTCATTGATATTTGTTTTAATTCCTTTATGCGAATATGCTGAAATGAAGAAAAAACGGGTTGATGCATTTGATTTGATGAAAGGGAAAGTCAAAATTAAAATCGCTGTTGCAACTTTTGTATTTTACTATCTGCTATTCCTGATCTTTAATTTAATACTTAAATACAGCTCCGCAAATCCTGATTGGTATTCGGAAATTGCGTTTGCATGTATTAATGTTGTTATGCTGTTGTTAATACCTTTGTATTTATATTCATGGAGTAAGATTAAAGTCTTATTCAAAGTTTAAGTCAGAGAGCATTGATAATGAATTAAGACAGAAGGCGTTGTAAAACACCTTCTGTCTCTTTAAAACACCTTCATCTGTTTAGATAAACTCTGATAAATATTTCTAAACCTTCAAATATGACAACCAACACCTTAACTATGATTCTTCATAATAAGAATTTCACATACCAATGCTTAGAGAATATCACTGATATAACGAGTTATTTGTTGAAATTTGACATGAACTCATGCGCTACCGACTATATCATTGAAAAAAGGAATACAGGGAGTAAACTGATATTTATATATGCAGTTTTTCCGGCTAAAGTTCCGAAAAGCAAAAGAAAAGATGTTGCAGTATACATCACCTTGCTGAACAATAATCTATCATTCGGATGCTGGGAGTTGAATATGGAGGATGGCACTTTGCGTTTTCGGATAAGCTACCTGTACGATGAAAGCTCGGTGTCTTTTGAATCGATATTTCTGGAAAACCTTGATCAGTCTATCCGTTTTACCAACATTTGCATACCGGGCATTTTCTCAGTTATTTATGCGGAGAAGGAACCTTATGAGCTTTTTTTGCAACTTACCGGCCATGTCGATATACGACGCAACTAGTTTTTTGCTCATGTTTTCTTATGTGACTAATGTGGTGAAAAAGTCAGACTTTCCCTTTCAAAAACCTTCCGGTATAGGACGTTTTGCAATTGACAATATCTTCCGGCGTGCCTTCAAAAACGATTGTGCCACCTTTATCTCCTCCTTCGGGGCCAATATCAATGATGTGATCGGCACATTTGATAACCTCGGGATTGTGCTCGATGATAATGATGGTGTGCCCCTTGGCAATCAATGCGTCAAAAGCTTTGAGCAGGGTTTTGATGTCGTGGAAATGCAAACCGGTGGTCGGCTCATCGAAAACAAAAATGGTGGGCTCAGGTTTTTCGGTGGCTAAGAATGACGCTAATTTTACGCGCTGGCTTTCACCTCCCGAGAGCGTGCTCGACGATTGTCCCAGTTTTACATAGCCAATACCAACATCCTGCAATGGTTTCAGGCGCTTAACGATTTTCTTTTCGGTGCTGCCGGTTTGAGCCGAGAAAAACTCAATTGCCTGATTAACGGTCATTTCCAACACATCAAATATATTCACGTTGTTGTACTGAACATCAAGCACGTCCTGCTTAAATCTTTTGCCATGACAATGTTCACACTCTAACACCAAATCGGCCATAAACTGCATCTCAACGGTAACTGTGCCTTCTCCCTGGCATTCTTCACATCTTCCTCCCGGAGTATTGAAAGAAAAATGAGAAGCTGTGTAGCTCATTTGTCTGGATAATTGCTGGTCGGCAAAAAGTTTTCGAATCTCGTCATAAGCTTTAATATAGGTCACGGGATTGGAACGGGAAGATCTGCCAATAGGGTTCTGATCCACAAATTCCACGTCTTTTGCCATGTGCATTGAGCCTTTTAGTGCTCCAAACTGGCCGGTGCGATCAGCCACTCCTCCGTAGTATTTCTTTAGTGCCGTGTAAAACACACTCTTTACCAAAGAGGATTTCCCTGAACCACTGACTCCCGTTACAACGGTCATGACGTTCAACGGGAATTTTACGTTGATGCCTTTCAGGTTATTCTCACGTGCTCCCAACACTTCAATGTAATTATTCCATTTACGTCGATGGATGGGAACGTCAATTGATTCCTTTCCCAAAAGATATTTCAGTGTAAATGAGTTTTCAAGTTCGGGAGGATTGATGTTTATATAGTTAAGGTTTCCTCTGAAAACAACTTCTCCACCCCGGCGGCCGGCATTCGGACCAATATCGATGATATAATCTGCAGCCCGCATGATTTCCTCATCATGCTCCACAACTATTACGGTATTGCCCAGGTTTCTTAATTGCATCAACACTTTAATTAACTGATTTGTATCGCGCGGATGCAGTCCGATACTGGGTTCATCAAGGATATACAATGAACCGACCAGGCTACTCCCCAGTGAAGTGACAAGATTGATGCGCTGACTTTCGCCTCCGGAAAGACTGTTTGATAAACGGTTGAGGTTAAGATACCCCAGTCCTACATCCAACAAAAACTGTAATCGGTTATTTATCTCCAGCAACAAACGACGGGCAATGGCAGCATCATGTTCATCCAGTACAATCTTATCAAATGATTCCTTTAGTTTGGTTACCGGCATCAGCACCAATTCATTGATTGATTTTCCTGAAATACGCACATAGGATGCTTCTTTCTTTAAACGGCTGCCTCTACATTCCGGACATACCGTTTTTCCCCGGTATCTTGCCAGCATGACCCGGTATTGAATTTTGTATTGATTTGCCTCCAGGTATTTGAAGAAAGCATTTATTCCTTCAAAATGCTTATTACCGTTCCACAACAACTCCCGTTGTTCGTCAGTCAGCTCATAATAAGGTTTATGTATAGGAAAATCAAATTTGGAGGCTGCAAGTATCAACGCATTTTTCCACTCTCCCATAACCTCACCTTTCCAGCATACCACAGCATCTTCGTAAATTGAAAGTGCTTTATTGGGTACCACCAGATCTTCATCAATACCGATTACTTTTCCGAATCCTTCGCAAACCGGACATGCTCCGATAGGAGAATTGAAGCTGAAAGTATGTACGTTAGGTGTTTCAAATTTCATCCCGTCGGCTTCAAAACTTTTAGAAAAACGCATCATACTCACTCCGTCTTCCTGTATAACTTTCAACACACAGGCTCCCTGACCTTCCAAAAAAGCCGTTTCAATAGAATCGGTAATTCGGCTAATCCCTTCCTGTGATTTATCAACCGTCATACGGTCAATAATTAAATATACTTTACCTTTTATTTTGCTGTTTTGCGTAGTCAGTTCCTGCAGTTGATGTGCTTCTCCTTCAATCTCCACCCTGCTGAATCCCTGCAACATGAGACTCTTCAGTTCTTCTTGTATGCTTCGGTCCTCAGTCGGAACTATTTCAGTCAGAATCATTATTTTAGTTCCTTCAGGAAGCTGCATCGCTGCATCTACTACATCTTCCGCTTCATGCTTTTTTACTATTTTACCGCTAATGGGCGAATAGGTTTTACCAACCCGGGCAAATAATAATTTGATGTATTCATAAATCTCTGTAGAAGTCCCGACTGTTGACCGTGGATTTCGTGTATTTACCTTTTGCTCTATAGCAATAGCAGGTGGAATACCTTTGATATAATCAACTTCCGGCTTACTCATTCGGCCAAGGAACTGGCGGGCGTAAGAAGATAAACTCTCCACATAACGCCTTTGTCCTTCAGCGTATAAGGTGTCGAAAGCCAGGGAAGTTTTTCCTGAGCCCGACAAACCCGTTATCACCACTAGTTTATTGCGCGGAATCTCAACATCTATATTTTTCAAGTTGTGAACCCTGGCTCCTTTTACTATGATATTTCCTTGAATGGACATGAAATGCTAAATTTTAATGAACCTGCAAAGATATGAAAAATCAAGCAAAACGTATGTTTTTTATTTTGCTCAGTATTTCTCAGTCTCTATCCGCAATCTTCATACTTATTCCCATAAACGTTTGCCAGCCCGACTTATCCGTAAGGCGTACCATAAAATGATAGTCGCCCGTATCTACATCATCGGGAATCTCAATTTCGATACTGGCTGAATAACTTGTTTTTCCCTGAGGAATATCGTATTCGTCGATGAAAAGCAAAGGGTTTACCGGCTTCTTCACAGCCTCCATCTCACATTCGGTAGAAGATGTGCTATGTGTGTGATGGTCAAAATTGTTATGCATTTCGATGCTGTACGAACCGAGTTCCACATTGTCGGTAAAAAGCGCGTTGAACGTAAAACTTTCACCCCGGTAAACTGTAACGCAGTTTTTGGGAAAGGCAGTATCGACCGACATATCAATTACCGGTAATACATCATCCTTTTGCGTATCGTCGCATGCAAAAAGTAAAATTGATGTAATAAGAAGTATTAGATGAATTTTTTTCATTCTCAAGGGTTTAAAAGCAAGAGTAAAACATAATTCTACTCTTGCCAATTTTTAAATTTTATACTGTAACTGTTAATTTGCCGCTTGAACTTCTATTTCATCTTCCTTCACAGTTTGATTTCCTTCCATATCAGTTACTTTGATATGCACATGATAATGGCCTAATTCAGTTGTTGAAGGAACATCCAGATGTTCATGAAATTCTGCATTCTTAACTCCGGTATAGCCTTTTGTATAGATAGAATCCACTTCCCATTCGGTTATTTCCTGATTCATGTCTTTTGCTTCCATTGGCATGTTTGCAGTATGTTCTTCTTCGCTATGAATTATCAATTGAATACTTGCAATCTTTAGAGGTGCTTGTATTTCGGCATCAATATGCAGGTCGCTTCCTGCTATTACTGTTTTGGTATTTTCATATCCAAGTTCGTGAATTGTTATTTCAGGACTTTCATTTTTGTCACAGGAAATAAGAAATGCCGGGATGATGGCTGTCAGAGCCATTAATTTTATAGGTAGTTTCATTTTTTTGTTTTTTGAACATCAGACAACGGACGACAGTCGAACTATTGTCGGTGCGTCTTTTGTGGTTTATATTGATTGAATATATTACTTGATTATTTTATTGCTCAAACAGTAAACTGTTGATTTGCGGAAGGTGGAGCCCTGAGCTGGACGAATAAAGGAGTTTTGAAAATTGTTTTAGTTGTTGTCGCTTCATCAAAAATTAAAAGCAGGACATCAGTCCTTTTGATTATAAAATTGAATTTCTGCGGATAACCGAAGTACAGGTCGAATTCGCAAATTGGGCAGGTACTGCTTTCGGAAGATGAACAGCAAGTTTTATCATCTATGCTGCAAGTTATATGAGTGTGTTTCTTAACGAGAAAATGCAAAGGTACAGCCATATCAAGACTTACAACCGAGCAAAACCAGATTGTAACGATAAGATATATATGTGACCTCAGTGTTTTCACTTTTCTCAGTTTATCATAATGGAATCTGAAGGTTTATTACAACATTTCGTCCTTGCCCCGGAACTGCAATCAACCGGTAAAAGCTGGTGTGGTCATAATATTTGGTGTTCAGCATGTTGTGTGCTTGCACATTCAGTTGAAAAGATAGTTCTCCTGTTTTTATTTCCGTTCCTGCAATCAGATTTATCAGTCCGTAGCCGGGAGTTTTCTTTTCAGGTGGCACAATATTGTTTTGGGTAGCCACTAACTTAAAATCTATCCCAAAGTTAGGATGCCTGAAAACACCTTTGCTTCCCGGTGTATATTTTAGACCTGAAATTACAGCCAAAGGAGGTGAAAACGGCAAAGTAAATCCTTTTTTAGCACCCGACAGCTGAACGGAATAAACATACTCGGCATCAACAACTGCTGTCAGCTGATTGGTGAATTTGTATGAAACCGAGCATTCTCCTCCGGTTCGGAGCACTTCGCTTTCGCTGTGATAATACACCTGTTGTGCTTCATAATAATCCGAAGTGGGATTCAGATAAATGTAGTTAGGGAAATAGTTGACAAAAGGCGAAAGTTCTATGCTCAGCTTGTTGAGGTTCCAGCTCAACTCCATATCCAATTGATACGATTGTTCGGCGTGCAGTGTCGTGTCGCCTTTTTCGTAGCGGTACATATGGTAGTTGATGCCGTTGGATGCCAGCTCTTTTGCTGTAGGCATTCTGAAACTCTTGCCGGCGTTGATTTTAGCCGAAAATTTATCGCTGAACCAGGTTGCACCGATTCCCCAGCTCAGGCTGTTGAAAGTTCGTTTCAGAGGAATCGACCGCTGCGTGTACAAACTTGTTTCGTTGTCCTGCGGCGTGGCGTACCAGTCGTAGTAGGCTTCGGTGTTCAGTGTCCCGATGTCATAACGAATTCCCGCGTTCAGCATCCATTTTTCCGAAAAACGGATATTGTCGTATGCAAAAATGCCGCCCGTAAAGCCCTTATAGGCAGGAAGAATAAATCCCCAGCCACCAATCCGGTTTTGTTGATATTCAGTGTTAATTCCTGTAGAAAAGCGGTGCATTCCGTGTTTGGGAAATTCGAAACGAATGTTGCCGGTCCAGGTGTTTTTGTTGTAAAGCCGTTCCAATGAATCGGGAGGAACAGGCATATATCCGTGCGATATAGCTTCTGAAAACTCCTGACGGTAATTGTTCTGAAAAGCAAGGTCAATGTTGAGTTGATAGTCCTGTATAAACCAAATGCTGTTGCTAAGTATTTTAAAATGATTTACCTGCTGCGACGGTAGGTCGATGTCGCGCGTTGAACGATCGTAATCGATGGATGAATTACGGATTTCCAGTCCGTGTGCATTGGCGAAAAAGCCGCTTTCCGAGAAAACATCAGAAAAGCTGAGGTGGCTCGAAAAGCCGTTATTCAAATAGCCCAGCGTGATCCCTGCACTTTTTTCGTTGCCGGCTGTATTACGCAAGCGGTTGTTTTTCAGCCTGAAATAATACGACATGTATTCAATGCTATCTGTAGGCACTTTGTAGTCGGCATATTGGTTCAATGAAAAATGACTTTTGAAGTAAAAATGATCGTTTCGCGTAAAATATTTCGCCGAAAGGCCATACAGATTATTATTGGTTTGAGTGTTTAACAAAACACTTCCTCCCCGGCTATGTCTGGCAGGAGTTGAAATTTGTTTCAGGTCGATAACACCACCGATGGCATTGGCTCCGTACATCAATGAAGCCGGACCTTTAAGCACTTCAACGCGTTCCACAGTGAACTGGTCAATCTCAAGTCCGTGATCGGCCCCCCATTCCTGGGCTTCGTGTTTTACCCCGTTTTCGGCTACCACTACACGGTTGAATCCCAATCCGCGTATCACAGGTTTCGATTGTCCTGAGCCGATGTCCATAGAGCTGACTCCCGGCAGACGGCTCAGGGTTTGCATCAGGCTGCCGGCCATATTCTCAGTAAGGAATGCTTTGTTCACTATTTCCACCGGCATAGAGTACTCTTTTTTCAGGTTAGCACGCGATGATTCGTTGAC
>Ga0209575_10001019_pt1 | contig 12737 bp, 14 predicted proteins | sample Medcelwee11metaG_FD_187172 | JGI IMG/M metagenome (GOLD analysis project Ga0209575, IMG submission 187172) | Freshwater pond sediment microbial communities from the University of Edinburgh, under environmental carbon perturbations - Medium... | ecosystem: Environmental > Aquatic > Freshwater >...
TTCAATGTGGCTGATTTAACCGCATTTCTAGTGCCTTTCGCTGCCGGCGGGTTTATCTATATTGCTGGCACCGACCTTATTCCTGAACTTCACAAGCATCGTTCATTCAAAGCTGGTTTTTGGCAAACAATTGCTTTTGTACTGGGAATGGGGCTGATGGCGGGATTGTTGTTATTGGAATAATTTTCTCAAATTTTTATTTTTCAGTAAGGTTTATATTATATGCAAGAGATTCTAAAAAAAATCGAAGAACTAAAAATTAAACTCCCGACCATTCGGGACTATCTTTGACTTAGGTAAGAAAGCGAAAAGAATTACAGAATTAACGCAAGAAAGTGAAAAGGCTGATTTTTGGAATGATTCGCAAAATGCGGGAAAAATTATGCAGGAGATTGAAGAATTGAAAAAAGAAATTCAGGAAATAGAAGAGATTGAAAATAAGCTTGGTAATTTGGAAGAATTGGCGAAAATGTATGGAATCGAACCCGCCTCATCGGCGGACAAGAAAGAAATTGAAAAAGAAATTTTGGAAATAGAAAAAAATATTAATGCTTTGGAATTTAAGACGCTTTTTTCTGGGGAATATGACCGAAACGATGCCATTATAAATATCATGAGTGGCGCGGGCGGAGTGGACGCGCAGGATTGGTCGGAAATGTTGCTTCGCATGTATTTGAAATGGGCACAGATCAATAATTTCAAAGCAAAACTAATGGATGAAACTCGCGGACAGGAAGCTGGGATAAAGAGTGCGACACTGGAAATTTCTGGTAGTTTTGCTTATGGATATTTAAAAAGTGAAGCGGGTGTGCATCGGTTGGTGCGACTGTCACCGTTTAACGCGGACAATTTGCGCCAAACATCTTTTGCGCTAGTTGAAATTATGCCTGTAATTTCTGAAATGAAAGAAGTGCTCATCAATCCCCAAGATTTGCGAGTGGATGTATATCGATCGAGTGGCGCGGGTGGGCAAAGCGTGAACACGACTGACAGCGCTGTGCGCATTACGCATATTCCAACGGGTGTTGTGGCCGCTTGTCAAAACGAAAGATCACAACTGCAAAACAAAGAACAGGCGATGAAAATATTGAAAGCTAAATTGCATAAAAAATATTTGGAAGAAGCAGAAGAAGAAAAAAGAAAGCTTCGCGGTGAATCTTTGAGCGCTGAGTGGGGAAGTCAAATTCGCTCATATGTGATTCATCCATACAAAATGGTCAAAGATCATCGCACAAAACACGAAACTGCCCAGGCGGAAAGTGTTTTAGAGGGAAATCTCAATGAATTTATGGAAAGCTATTTGAAGTATTTAAAAAAGTAGTTTATAATAATATTACGAATGTACGAATATACAAATAAATAATATGAAAAATAAATTGAATAAAAAAGAAAAAGATTTTGAGGATGGAAATGATATTGAATTGGAAGACAGAATTGAAGAATTGAGAGTGGAAAATGATTCTACACTTATTCGATTTGATCATGTCACTAAAATTTTCAAAAACGACAAAGCGATTTTGGATGATATTAATTTGGAAATTAAAAAGGGAGAGTTTGTTTCAATTGTTGGGCATAGTGGTGCTGGCAAATCTACTCTTTTGAAATTGATTCATGTCGAAGAATCGCCAACAGAAGGTTCAGTATATTTTGATGGTGTTTCTCTAGATATGATTAGCCGGCGAAAACTGGCGTATCACAGAAGAAGAATTGGTATGATTTTTCAGGATTTCAAATTACTTCCCCAGAAAACTGTTTTTGAAAATGTGGCATATGCTTTGGAAGTTTGTGGAGCACCAAAAGCGGAAATCTTGGAAGATGTGCCGCAAATTCTTGATATCGTGGGCTTAGGAGATAAGATGGAAAAATTTCCACGCCAACTTTCTGGTGGAGAACAACAAAAAGTAGTTTTAGCACGGGCGCTTATTCATAAGCCGTTAGTGATTGTGGCGGATGAGCCAACAGGAAATTTGGATCCGAATAATTCTCTCGAAATAGTTAAATTACTTTTGGATATCAACAAGTTAGGTACAACTGTAATCTTAGCTAGTCATGACCATGACATTGTTAATAAGGCTTCCAAGAGAGTAGTTGTTCTGGACCACGGAAAAATAATTTGCGACGATGCTAAAGGGAAATATAAAATATGTTAAAAAAATAAACCTATGTTTTTAATTATCGGACGAACAATAAAAGAAAGTTTTATAAATTTTTGGAGAAATGGCTGGCTGTCGGTAGCGGCAGTGAGCGTGCTTGTTCTCTCGCTTTTTGTAGTGGGCGCAGTTTTCACGATGGGGATGATAGCGGATAATGTGTTAAAAAATGTAGAAGGAAAAGTGAATGTGAGTGTATATTTTAAAAGCGATGTGAGCGAAGAAAAAATCTCTCAGAGTAAAAAGGATTTGGAAAGTTTCAAGGAAATAAGTTCAATAGAATATGTTTCCAAGGATAAAGCTTTAGAAATTTTCAAAAAAGACAATGCTGATGAGCCAGTTATTATGCAATCACTTGAAGAAATTGGAGAAAATCCACTCTTGGCGTCTTTAGTTATCAAAGCTAACAATCCTAGTCAATACCAATCGATTTCTGATTATGTGTCGAATGCATCTTTCAAGGATGATGTGAGTCGGATTAATTATGGAAAGAATAAAGATTTGATAAATCGTTTGAATGGAATTATTTTTCAATCAAAGAAAATCGGGTTGGTGGTGGCGGGAATTTTTGGTGCTGTTTCAATTCTCATAATTTTCAATACAATTCGAATCACTATCTACACTCACAAACAAGAGATTGAAGTGATGAGACTAGTTGGAGCGTCAAATATGTTCATTCGTCTGCCATTTATTTTTGAAGGCATACTTTATGGTGTGATTGCTTCGCTCATTGCATCGCTTATTTTGATGGTTGCCATTAAATTTATAAATGTCTATGCATCTTCAGTAGTGTCTTCCGGAAATTTATTCACCTTCTATCTTTCGCACGCGCTTTATGTCCTTGGCCTCCAAATTGCTATCGGCGCCTTTTTGGGAATTACTAGTAGTTGGATTGCGATGAGGAAATACTTGAAAATTTAAGTAGAAAGTAGTAAGTAGAAAGTAGAAAGCGAAAAATAAAAAGCCTCTACCTATCAGTGGATAAATAGAGGCTTTTTTCGGATTTTTTTTGGATTTATTCAGCATAAATCCTTAATGCATTTCCGGAGGGAACAATTTTAAAATTTTGATTGTCAATTGAAAAATGTTCTGCATATTCAATTAGGCAATCACGACATTTCACTCCCTCGATATATTTAAAGGGAAGTGAAATGCCAAATCGGACGGCAATTTCCACTATTTGGCTTTGGCTTAAGCCATGAAATGGAGATTTTATATCCGATAATTTTTCGATAATTTGTGTTGAGTGGTCATTTTTAATTTCTGGTTTTCTTGCCATTTTTCCTCCTTTTTGTGGGTTTGAATGGGTTGGGTTGTTAAGTAACTGTCAATAATGGAATATAGTAAATTATCATAAAACAAAAAAAATTGCAAGAGTTTGCAAAAATTATTGAGGTATTGTTGAGATTATGGGATGAAGTTGGAACTTATTTAACTACTGCTTATATTACTTGAAAGTGATAATTTTTTCAAATCGGCTAGATTTTTATTGGGGGTTTCATTTTATTTGGTAATGGTGTAAAATTAGATTTATGAAAACATATTATGAAAAACCAAGATTCAAGCTATATAAGTCTAATTGTTTGGATATTTTAAATTCTCTTCCGGAAAATTCCGTAGATATGATTTTTGCTGATCCTCCATATTTTCTTTCTAGTGGTAGCTTTACTTGTCAAAATGGAAAAATGGTAAGTGTAAAAAAGGGCGATTGGGATTTGACTAATGGAACTAAAAAGAATTTTGAATTTCATAATGAATGGATAGGGGCATGTCGTCGAGTATTAAAACCAAATGGAACAATTTGGATTAGTGGAACATACCACTCAATTTATCAATGTGGATTTGCTTTGGAAGTCAATAATTATCATTTTTTAAACGACATTGCATGGTTTAAGCCAAATGCTTCACCAAATTTAAGCTGTCGCTTTTTTACAGCTAGTCATGAGACTTTACTTTGGGCGAGAAAAGAAAAAAAAGGCAAACATACTTTCAACTACGATTTGATGAAAAATGGTGACTGGCCAGAAGATCAAATGAAAAAGCCTGGACTACAAATGCGTTCTGTTTGGTCAATCAACACTCCAAAACCTATTGAAAAAAAATTTGGCAAGCACCCAACACAAAAACCATCTGATTTACTCAGGCGAATTGTTTTAGCAAGTACAAATAAGGGTGATTTAATACTAGATCCTTTCACTGGAAGTTCAACTACAGGTTTAGCGGCTTATCTTTATGGCAGAAATTTTATCGGAATTGATAGTGAAAAACAATATTTAGATTTATCAATCAAACGATTTGAGGAATTAGATAAAAATATTAAAAGTAAGATTTCTAAAAAATAATATGAAAATAGTTACAAGAACAGTAGCAATCAATAATTTAAAAAAACATATCGGACAAGATTTACGAAAACTTGCTTTGCAACACGGAATCACTACTTATGAAACTGGCAAACAAAACAAGGGCTGGAAGGGTTTAGTTTTAGAAATATTAGCAGGACTAGAAAATAATGTTTCAAAAGCACCAAATGGACTTTCTTACGAATTAAAATCAGTTAGCTTTCATAATGTTAAAAATGAACTTACGCCAAAAGAAACAATGGCAATTACAATGATTAATCCCGAAGAATTAAAAAAACATTCGTTTTTTGAAAGTCATTGTTGGGCAAAATTAAAATCCATGGTTTTTTGTGCTGTGATGTGGCACGGTCAAAATTCTGAAAGTGCCGAATTATTAAAAGTGGCTAGTTTAGATTTTGCCGAAGATGATGATTTGATTAAAGAGATAAAAGCCGATTATGATTTTATTAGAGAGAAACTAATTAAAGAAGGATTTAGTGCTTTGACTGGCAAAGATGGAAAATGGATACAAGCCAGAACAAAAGGAGCTGGACATGGATCGACTAGCCGTGCTTTTTACGCGAGAACAAGTTTGGTAAAAAAGATTTTTGAAGTAGCGTCTTGATTTTAAATAATTAACTTTGCTTTATAAATAATATGAAATTTATTGTTGCACGTTATTATTTCGATTCTTTATTTAGGGATGTTGCAAATAAGGACTTTTTGAGTGATTTAAAGAAAGATCCAATCATTGATGAAGATTTATTTATTTATGCATTAGGTGATTTTCAGACAGAACATATCAAGGAGTATAGCTTTTTACGTGGGACATTTGGAAAAATTATTAAATTAGAATCTTCAAAAATATACAATAAAGAAAAGCAAGAATTTATTGATGACCAGATGAATGATAAGGTGTTAGCAACAATTGAGTTTTTGATTCATCATGAGTCACATTTAATTTTTATTGAAAAATCTTCAAAAATTGAACACGAAACTTTTAAAAATAAACTGATAAGGATATATGAGCAAAACAGTATTCATCCGGCTGCATTTAAGATTGATTTTGTTTCTGACGAAAAAGATATTTATAAAACCCTGAAGACTTGGGATGTGGTTTCTAATGCAGTGTTTAAAAATTTAAGACCTTCTAATCCAGATTGTAACGATACATTTAAAAATATTGAAGAATTAATCAAGGAAACTAAAAGCAATACTGCCAATTTGGCACTTAAAAATGATACTAAAAATATTAATGGCACAGAAGGGCTTAATATCGATAGTATGTTGATAAAGGAGGCATTGTCTCTGAGTGCGCATGGGTATGGTGAGGCAAAATTAGAGGGGATGAAAGAGGGTGAACAAGTTCAGGTTGAAACGAAGCGAACAGTTAGAAAAGTTGAAATTAACTTTAATGAAGATGGTGCATTAGAAAACATCATAAAAATAATTGAAGAGGTTCAACAATATGAAAAAAAATAATCTTAGTCTTACTGAAAGATCATCTTTTATTAATCAATTAAGGCAATTTGGAATACTGAGGGTTATAAAAGGCTTTGATTTTAAAATCGCCGTAGCTTTTTTGATTATTTATCATTTGGATGGAAAGTTAAATTTGAATTTTTTGTCTCATGATAATAATAGTAGTTACATTACTACTATTATTGGGGCTTCTTCTGTTCTTTTTGCGCTTACTATAACATCCCTATCTCTAATTCTTTCTTTTTCATCAAGTAATTTTGTTAAATTTCTTCATAAGCATAATCAATTTTCTTCAATTTTATTTTCTTTCTGGCTTGGCAATGGCGCTTATCTTTTATCAATTGCTATGTCCTTGCTATATCTGATTGTGAATAGTAGCAAGTTGCCTACTTTTCATGCGACTTTATTCGTTGCGACTACTGGTGTTTTTGTTTATGCACTTGCAGATACTTTTTATCTTCTTGGAATTATTATCAGGTTTGGGCATTTCATGAGTGCTTTTGAGGATGAACTACAAAAATAATATTTAAGATAAGTATTTTTTATCTAACACATTATTAAAATAGCTTGCAAAAGTTGTTTTTTTATTTGTGTTGATTTTTATTTATTTATGAATAGTATGAAATATAAGGAGTAGAATTGAATGATCCTCAATCTTGACTTTTATTGAAGATAGGCATATATTAAACTGATTTAATTTAATCAGTTTTTTGCATGAAAAAAGAATTTACAATCGAAGAAAAGATATATAATAAAATACTTTTATTACAAGCCAACGATGAATTTATGGCTGATGTTTTGGCGTTAAGAAACAAATGCAAAGAAATTCCTCCCGAAGTAGTTATAATGGATGATGGAGAAGAGTTGTATATTTTTTATGAAGAAGGTGATGCATACAAAAATGATGTTATTGAGCTAAGAAAAAAACATAATCTTTCTAGTCTTTTTCAATTTCATCTAAATAATTACATAGCTGGGAATGGTCTTATTGGGATTCATGAAATTGAGGATTATAATTTTCTGCAACACCTAAAGCCAATATTAATGCCAGAAATAAAACCGATACTTTATACAGATGAAAATGGAGAAGATGATGTATATTTTCCAAGCGAGATTAAAGACGATGACCACAAAGTAATGATTGAAATTTTTCCTGAAACCACCATCAAAGATTTTGTAAATAATTGGGACAGAATTTCGAAACAAAGAGACAAGCTTTATGGAATAAAAAAAGAAAAAGAAGAAAGATTTATGAAAAGCAAAAATATCGTCAGAGACTTGGAAATTTACAACTTAAAAAAGCAAGGCAAAAAGAGTAGTGAAATAACAAAAATTATCAATGCAAATGACCGATTTAAAAATGAAAAAATAACCTATCAAGAAGTTTCGCGGATAGTTAAACGCCTTAAAGATAGGTCTAAAAAGGTTACGCCACACAAGAAAACCTAGTTTGCCTTATATTTAAAAAACTAAATAGTCTATTCTAGCCACATTATTAAATAGTGTGGTTTTTTTATGGATTATAAATTCGATCAAGAACTTAGAAAAAGAATCATTGAGTATTTCGAAAAATACCACTGTTTAAATATTTCCAATGAGGAAGCAGATGAATATCTCGATTCATTAGCTGAATTATTTATCACGTTTAATTCAATTGAGGGGTGATTTTTTTGCCGTCAGGCAAAAAGAGCACCCTAATTGTTTTACTTGATTAATTAAACACTTAATCAGAAATATGTTTACTAACTCGAAAACAATTATTGCTGGAAACTTTATTGAAATTTTTAAATATGAAAATAAAATTTGGTATGGAAGCTTACCTCAAAGCAAAACTAATGGTGGAGGTGAAAGGAAAAAAAATGGCAGAAGAAGCAAGGAGTCATTGCAAAGAGCAAAAGGTAATTTAAAAAGACTTATAAACGCCAACGCTTGGAATTGGTTTGATGAAAAAGGGAAAGTTTTTATCCCAATATTTTTTACTCTGACTTTTGCTGAAAATATAACTGATATTAAAAAAGCTAACTACGAATTTACTAAATTTATTCAAAGATTTAATTATGAGATGAAATCAAAAAGTAATTTAAAATATATTGCCGTTATTGAATTTCAACAACGTGGAGCTGTTCATTATCATTTCGTATTCTTTAATTTACCCTTTGTTTCTGATTTGAAAAATAAAATAGAAACGATTTGGGGAAATGGTTATACTTTTTATAAAAAAATAGACAAGATTAAAAATGTTGGCGCTTATATGTCTAAATATATGTCAAAAGATATTAACGATGAAAAGCTTTATGGTCAGAAATGCTATTTTACCAGTCGAGATTTGAAAAAAACTAAAGTGAAAAATGATGATGGCACAGCCGACTTCTTACTAAATTTTTTAATCGATAAAAATGAATATTATCAAAAAGAATATCAAAGTGATCACGCAGGTAAAACTATTTATCATATTTTTGATTTAACCGATGAGCAAGATTTGAAAAATACGCTTCTTGCATTTATTAAATAATTCAAGTAATTTATTAATTATGAAATATATACTCTATGCAAGAAAATCTACTGAACAAGAAGAGCGACAGGCAATGTCAATCGAATCGCAAATAAGTGAGCTTTTACGCATGGCTAGTAGTCTTGGAATTACGATTGATAAAACATACAAAGAAAGTATGTCTGCCAAGAAAATCGGCCGTCCAGTTTTCAATGAAATGATAAGTTATATTACAAAGCAAAAAGATTGCGTGGTTTTAGCTTGGAAAGTGGATAGGTTGACTAGGAATATTTTTGATGGGGCAAGAATTATTGAACTTTTGGAAAATGGAAATATAAAAGAAATTAGAACGATTGATAAAGTTATTGTTGATAACCCAATTGATAAGTTTATGCTTTCTATCGATTTTGGAGTTGGGAAAAAATATTCTGATGACTTGAGTGTTAATGTGAAGCGAGGTAATCGAGCAAAATTGGAAAAAGGCGGTTGGCCAGGAATGGCACCGTTAGGATATCTAAATGAAAAATTAGGTAAGACGATTTATATCGATAAACTTCGAGCACCTTTTATTCAAAAAATGTTTAAGTTATATTCAATGGGTGGTCATAGCTTAAAAGACATTGCTAATATTTTATATGAACAAGGTTTTCGCAGTCGAACAGGTAATAAAGTGCACAAAAGTAAAATTCATCACATGCTTACCAATCCGTTTTATTATGGAATCATGGCTCGAAATGGAAAGTATTATCCAGGGAGCCATGAACAGGTGATTTCTAAGCAGACCTTTGATGACACTCAGGGTGTTCTATTTGGGAAAACTCATAGTAAGAAGCAGAAACTCTTTTTTCCTTACAGGGGATTTCTTCTTTGTAGTTCGTGTGGATGTGCTTTGACTGCCAGTATTAAGAAGGGGCACCATTATTACTATTGCACGAATGGCAAGGGGCATTGTGAGGCACACAAAAAATATATGCGGTCTGAATACTTAGAGGGCATCATGGCGACCGTTTTTGATGAAATATATTTTAATGAGGAAATTATCGAGTTGGCATATTTAGCTAGCAAAGAAAAAATCAAGAATAACGAAAACTACAAAAACAATGCTCAGGAGAATATCACCAAGCAATTAGAATCAATCTCTAAGAAGCAATCCAAGCTTTTAGATAATCAATTAGCAGAACTGATCACTGATGATGTCTATGAGGCAAAAACAAAAGAATTAAACAATCAAGAAGTTGCTCTTAAACAGCAATTGCAAAAAATCAATAAAAGCAATAACAATGGCTTTGATACTTTGGAACAAACTAAAAAGGTCTTTTTAACAGCCAATAAAGCCAAAAATAAATTTCTTAATGCTAAAAATGAAGAGAAGAGGGAAGTGCTAAAAAAGTTACTTTGGAACCTTAAAATTGATAACCGAGAAATCGCTTATGTAAGCTACAAAATGCCATACGAGGCATTAAAAAAATCACCCAAAAATGGCGATTTTTCAACTTTGTTGGGGAAGAGGGATTCGAACCCCCGATCACGGGATCAGAACCCGTTGCCTTACCGCTTGGCTATTCCCCAATGTACTTATATAAGATACTTTAAATTCAAGATAAAATCAAATCTTGACAGCCAAAAACAATCTGCTAAAATTGGATTAGCACTCAGACTTGACGAGTGCTAAGTGATGGATTATAATGAAAATATTATGAACGACAGACTTAAGAAAATTTTAGCGGCGGTGATTGAGGAATATACCAATTCGGCTGTTGCTGTTGGCTCGAAAGTTTTGGAGGACAAATATGATTTGAATGTGAGTTCGGCCACAATTCGAAATGATATGGCGGAATTGGAAGAAAAAGGGTATTTGCATCAACCGCACATTAGCGCTGGACGCATTCCAACTGACAAAGGATATCGTTTTTTTGTGGAGAGTATTATGACTGATCAAAAAATGAGTTTGACTGATCAGAAAAAATTGCAAACAGAAGTTTTGAAACTCAAAGCGCAAAACAAAAGAATTTCTCGCACAGCGGCCAAACTCCTTTCATCTTTCAGTGGAAGTCTGGCTATCAGCGGATCAGAAAAAGAATTTTATGATTTTGGGATTGGAGAACTATTGGAAAATCCAGAATTTCAAAATGTGGATGAATTTTGCCGAATTGCCGAAGCGCTGGATTATATCGATGAAAATGTGGACACAATTCTTTCGAAAATCAAAGACGGTGAAACTAGAATTTTTATCGGCAAAGAAAATCCAATCAAGGAAATTTCCAATTGTTCGATGGTAGTAAGTCCGTATACAACCAAAGAAGGTGAAAGAGGAATCTTGGCGATTGTCGGACCTAAGAGGATGAAATATGCCAAGAATAAATCGCTCTTGGATTATGCTCGAAAACTTTTGGGCAGCTCACTGATAATAATTTTAGTAGCTTCTAATGGAATAATATTTATAAAATAAAAATTATGGAAAAAAGAAAAAAGGATTTTTTTAGTTTGACAGTTAAGGCGGCGATTATAAATAAGGAAGGGAAAATTTTGATTATTAAAAGATCAAAAGATGATGCCATTAAGGCTGGAGAATATGATTTGCCAGGAGGAAATATTGATTATCGAGAAAATATTGAAGTTGCTATGAAAAGAGAAATTAAGGAAGAGTTGGGAATTGAAGTTGAGCTTGGACCGATAATTTATGCATTTGATTTTGAAAATAAATATGATCGAGAGTATGAATTTGGAAAAGAAAAAATTAAGGTTGGAGGAAAAGGCTTGAGATTTATTGCATATTATGAAGATGGAGAAATAGAATTATCTCATGAGCATCAAGAATATGAATGGTTGGATCTTGATAGGGCTCTAGAAAAATTTAGTGATAGTGATTTTACAAAAGATAAAAAAGAAACAATCAGAAGAGCTAAGGAATATTTAGAGCTGAAAAACTCTTTGCAAGGTTGGAAGCGTTGTATGGCGGACTTTGAAAATTATAAAAAAAGACAAAACGAAGAAAGAAAAGATATGATTGCTTTTTCTAATGTGAATTTAATTTCAGAATTAATTCCCATTCTAGATAATTTTCATGCTTCGACTGAGCATATCCCTGAAGAACAAAAAGAAAATCCTTGGGTGACTGGGATAATGTATATCCAAAAACAATTAGAAAAAGTTTTACAAGATTATAGTGTATTAGAAATAGAAGTGAAAATTGGTGATGAGTTTGATCCAAGTATTATGGAAGCAGTAAAACAGGAATCAGAAAATGATGAGCAGGAATCATCTGGAAATAAGGTTAAGAAAGTTTTGATGAAAGGATATAAAATTAACAATAAAGTAATTAGAGCGACGAGAGTAGCCGTGGAATAGCTTATAGCTCCTAGCTGTTAGCTTATAGAAAAATAATAAATTAATTTAATTTCTTGATCACTGATCACTGATCATTGATTACTGAATAAAAATATATGAGTAAAATATTAGGAATCGATCTTGGAACAACCAATTCTGCGATGGCAATTGTAGAAGGTGGAAGTCCGTCAATAATCGAAAACAAAGAAGGGGCGAGGACTACTCCTTCGATGGTGGCAGTTTCAAAGTCCGGAGAAAGATTGGTTGGGCTTTTGGCTAAGCGCCAAGCTGTGACAAATTCCGGCAACACGCTTTATTCAATCAAACGTTTGATTGGTCGCGGATTCGAAGACGAAGAGGTGCAAAGAGATTTGAAATTGATGCCATACAAAATCGTCAAATCTAATGGCGGAGTGAAAGTTTTGATGGGTGACAAGGAGTATACCCCGCAAGAAATTTCGGCGATGATTCTTTCCAAACTCAAAGCGGACGCCGAAGAAAAACTAGGCGAAAAAATTGAAGAAGCGGTAATTACAGTGCCAGCCTATTTTGATGACTCACAAAGAAAAGCAACAAAAGAAGCAGGAGAAATTGCTGGACTAAAGGTGCGACGAATAATCAATGAGCCGACAGCCGCGGCTTTGGCTTATGGTTTCAACAAAAAGAAAGATGAAAAAATTGCGGTCTATGACCTTGGTGGTGGAACTTTCGACATTTCCATTTTGGAAGTAGGTGATGACACAGTGGAAGTGAAATCAACCAACGGTGACACGCATCTTGGTGGAGACGATTTTGATCAAATTATAATCAGTTGGATAATAACAGAGTTCAAAAAACAAGAAGGGATTGATCTTGGTAATGATTCATTGGCGCTACAGAGAATCAAAGAGGCGGCGGAAAAAGCTAAGATCGAACTTTCTACCGCAGCTGACACTGAAGTCAATCAAC
>Ga0209575_10001020_pt1 | contig 12734 bp, 14 predicted proteins | sample Medcelwee11metaG_FD_187172 | JGI IMG/M metagenome (GOLD analysis project Ga0209575, IMG submission 187172) | Freshwater pond sediment microbial communities from the University of Edinburgh, under environmental carbon perturbations - Medium... | ecosystem: Environmental > Aquatic > Freshwater >...
AACTTTGTTTCATCTACAAATTTCAGAAGTTTTTCAAAATCCTGTTTCGTTTCGCCGGGGAATCCGATGATTAAATTCGTTCTAATAAATCTAACCGGAAAGGATTTTTTAATCTGATCAATAAATTTTTGGATATATGCTTCATCTCCGAATCTACCCATTTTTTTCAAGACTGATGAACGTATGTGTTGTAAGGGAATATCGAAATACGGGATAAACTTTTTCAATTTCTTCAGCTCCTTGACTTGATTCAAGGTCACGATATCGGGATACAGGTAGAGGAGTCTGTAGCTAAAATTTCACTTTAGCTTGTCTAACTTTTGTAACAATTCCAATAATTTCGGCTCACCATACAGATCACTTCCGTATCTCGTTGTATCTTGCGCTATCAAAATAATTTCCTGGATTCCATTCGCGATCATCTGCTTCGCTTCATCCAAAACTTTTTCCATCGGGAGAGATTGCTGTTTACCTCTGATATCTGGAATGATACAAAAAGTACAATGATTGTCGCATCATTCAGCGATTTTCAAATATTCAAATTTTTGTTCTAGATTAGTATACACTCTCGGCGAGCTAGCAAATGCAAAATCACCAAAAATTTTGCTGTCATATCATTGCAAAATTTGCTTGAGATTCACGGTATTCATATCACCTCGTGAGAGATAATGTACCGTTTGAGAGACAGCTTTATGCTTTAAACTTTGAGCTTTAAGCTTCTTATAATACTGCACCGCACATCACATCAGATATACCGTTTTCCCAGCTTTTAAAAGCTTTTTCACGGTTTCATCGGCTTCGTCTCTTGCAGACGAAATAAATCCACAGGTATTCAAAAAGACTATCTCTGTTTCTTTATCAAAGGGATCCGTAAAATAATTCAGCTGATATGCAGGTGTTTTCAAACTCATATCAAAAAGACGACCAAGAAAATACTGGCTATCGACCAGATTTTTGGTGCATCATAAATTTATGAGAGAAAAGTTTATTATATTCTGCATATATTTATGTTAGTGATGAAAGTACACTGTCCATAATTACTATAGGATTTTTTGTCGTGTTGGTCTCTGCTGTGGGAGCATCGTGTAGACGTTTCATTTTTTCTAAAAATTTACTTATTTCTTTTTTTGTGAGATGATTTATACGAGTAACAACAGACATAAAAAGTTTATTATCTTCCCAATATTTGTCTATTTCATCATCATCACTATTTTTAAAATTTTCACTATGTATAATATAATTAGCACTATTGATAAAATAGTAGCTCATAGCTTTATGATATTTATAATTCGGTCAGGATTTGTGATGTATTCATAATGTATCAAAACACAATGCTTTGATTGCATCAAATTTCATGCGTTTAATAGAATGGGGGACATTGAGAAAAATTTCACGTGCTGTGGCTTTAGTAATTTCTGTTGTAGGATCCGTTCCATCATATTCTCAATTATTTCAAAGTTTGTTTATAGGCTTACTTCCCATTAGTATATATGGAAATAAAACAGTCCATTATGATTTGTCATTATTTGCTTTATCTGTAGTATACGCATCCAAAACCTCTTTGATAGATCATTTGTACATGAAGAACTCTTCTGGAATTTCATCACATTCACCATTGATGATTTTTTCAAATCCAGAGATAGCATCTTCGAGTTTTACATACGCCCCCTTAAATCATGTGAATTGTTCGGCTACCGAAAATGGTTGAGAGAAAAATTTCTCAATTTTTCTGGCCCTATAAACAATCATTTTATCTTCATGAGACAATTCCTCCATTCCAAGGATAGCAATGATATCTTGTAGCTCTTTATATTTTTGGAGTATTCTCTGGATCTCCCTCGCAACAGTGTAGTGTCTTTTACCTACAACATCTTCGCTCAGGATTGTTGAAGTGCTGTCCAATGGGTCGACTGCAGGATAAATACCTTTTTCTGTGATGGATCTGCTGAGAACGATAGTAGAATCCAAATGAGTAAATGTAGTGGCTGGTGCTGGATCTGTCAAGTCATCAGCTGGCACATAAACAGCTTGAACAGAAGTGATAGATCATTTATCCGTAGAAGTGATTCTTTCTTGTAATATTCCCATGTCGCTCGCTAAAGTTGGTTGATATCCTACTGCTGATGGTATTCTTCATAACAATGCTGATATTTCTGATCCTGCTTGAGTGAATCTGAAGATATTATCGATAAATACTAATACGTCTTTACCTTCTCTATCTCTAAAATATTCCGCCATAGTGAGTCAGCTCAAAGCTACTCTTGATCTAGGCCCTGGAGTTTCATTCATTTGTCCATATACCATTGCAGTTTTTCATAATACTCAAGACTCTTTCATCTCATTATATAAGTCATTTCCTTCTCTTGTTCTTTCTCCGACTCCGCAGACAACAGATACTCAGCTATGCTCAGTACCGATATTGTGGATCAGTTCCATCATCACCACAGTCTTTCCTACTCACGCGCCACCAAAAAGACCTACTTTTCCTCATTTTAGGATAGGGGCAAGAAGATCTATAACCTTAATCCCTGTTTCGAGTAGTTCTGCTTTTATAGCTAGAGCAGTGAATGCAGGTGATTTTTTATGAATAACATGTTTTTCTTGTGTTATAACATCAGGAGTACCATCTATAGTTTTTCCAAGAACATTGAACATATGTCAGAGCACTTCCGGACCTACAGGGACTTTAATAGCTTCTCAGGTATTTATGACACTATCTCATCTCTTGAGCCCATCAGTTGAGTCCATAGCTATACCCCTTACCACACCGTCTTCTAGAAGTTGAAGCACTTCTATAACAACTTCATCACCATTGCTATTCTTCTTTTCGACGATAAGTGCATCATAGACTTTAGGAAATCCTATTTCGTTGATGAGGGATTCTTTCTTGAATTTTACTTCTACAATTACTCATTTGATAGCAGTAATCTTTCCTTGCATGATAGTTTATATTAATAAGATAAATGTATGCTCTATATTCTAGTATGCTAATGCTGCTCAATAGCAATCTTTGCACTTACAATCTCAGATATTTCCTGGGTGATTTTTTGTTGGCGGGTTTTATTGTAGAAAAGATTGAGATTGCTGAGAATATCACCACAATTGTCTTTTGCATTTTTCATAGCAAGCATACGCGCTGCATGCTCTCAGGTCTTATTATTTATAACAGCATTGTATATTATATGCTCTACCAATTCCTGCGTCAAGAGCTGTTTGAACTGATCAATATTTGGTTCGATGACAAGATCATTTGGTGATGTGAATTGAATAGAACTTAAATTGACTCCTAGATCTTTAAGAAACATATCAAAACTCTCTTCGTCAAGAGGGTAAAGTTTGAATCTTAAAGGAACTTGTGTGACAGTATTTTTGAAAAAATTGAAATATACCTTGATTTTGGAATATGACTTCTCGGATAAAGATTTCTTCACATAAGCGAATACATTTCTGAGATCATTTTGATTGATATCGTCATTGAGATGGATTGATGCAACGACATTCCGTTTGTCTCTTATGAAATATTCCAATCCTTTTTTTCCTATAGCGATGATGTCGACTTTTTCTTTTCGGTCATAATATTTTCCGCTGATATGCTTAAGAAGCTTAGAATTAATTCCACCACACAATCATTTGTCGGAAGTAATGACTATGAGTAATCTTCTTCCATGAGGATCTCGCGATGTCTTATCAAAATCAAAGAGATTTATCTTGTCTTTGAGTGATTGGAGAATATTGAGAAAATCCATAACAAATGTTTTGAACATATTTGTTTTGTCTTTGAGCTTCTGTAATTTTATCGTAGAAACTATCTCCAAGGCTCTGATGATTTTTTGGAGATTTTTTACGGACTTTATCTTACTTCTGATTTGTTTGGTGTTTGCCATACAATCAATAGACAATTAATGATATAAAATAATCTATATGTATTTTTTTTGTCTGATTTCTGTAATAGATTGTTTATAGTTTATGTTTGTGGAGTTTATAGAGTTTAAGATCAGCGGTGATTTTTTGAAGAGAAAAAAATGCTCTTTCTATCTCTTCTATATCTCATTTGAGCTTGATCTGTTCTATCTCTTTTTCCATTTCTTTTTTCATCTCTTCTAAGGCTCTTTCATCAGAAATCGGTTGTGTAGTGAATGTATTCACGAGCATCACAATAACATGTCCGTCAAGATAAAGGAGTCATTTGCCTACAGAGAGTGTGATTTCATCATTATCAAAAAGGAATTTCGTACCCTTTACAAATTCGGAAATGTTCTTGTCTTTTGGTAAAATTTTCACTATTCAAGGTCTAATGATGCTTGAAAGCGGTATATGATGAGGAAGTATTCAGATGTCACCAGCCATTGTCGGGATTACCACCTTATTTACTTCTCACTCAAATATTAATGTGTCAGGAGACATTACTTTTAAATACATTAAGTTCATCAAAGCTTAAGTAATAAATCTTGCGTATTTGTGGATGAGGAAATATTTAGAATATGATATTTCCCTAAAGTTTTATTCCTTCTATCACCTCTTTGATGAGTGTGATCATCTCTTTTTCTATATCATCTTCCAAGGATTTTTTATCGATAATCTTCTTTGTGAGATCAGCATACACCGTATCTAGTTTTTGATAGAGTGTTTTTTCAAAATCCAATATCTTATTGATAGGAAAATCATTGAGATAATCATTGATTCCTGCATAGATAAGGACTACTTGTTTATTGAAGGGGATAGGCTCATTATTCGGCTGTTTGAGTATTTCTACAAGTCTTTTTCACTTTTCTATTTTTTTCTGCGTAGATTCATCAAGGTCAGAAGCGAATTGTGCAAAACTTGCTAATTCTCTAAAACTTGCAAGTTCCAGTCTTAATTTTCAAGCAACCTTCTTCATGATTTTTGTTTGTGCACTTCCTCATACACGTGAAACAGAAAGTCCTACATCAATAGCAGGCCTGATTCATGAATTGAAAAGTTCAGTTTCCAAAAATATTTGTCCGTCAGTGATAGAAATGACATTGGTTGGGATATATGCTGATACATCAGAATCCAAGGTCTCAATTATCGGAAGTGCAGTAAGAGATCCGCCTCAAAAATTTTTGTTGAGATTTGCTGATCTCTCAAGCAATCTTGAATGTAGATAAAATACATCTCATGGATATGCTTCACGTCCTGGTGGTCTTCTGAGAAGTAACGATACTTCTCTATATGCTACAGCATGCTTACTGAGATCGTCATAGATGATAAGTGCGTCCTTTCCCTGCGCCATAAAATATTCTCACAGAGCACATCATACATAGGGAGAAATATATTGTAGGACAGAAGGAGCGTTTGCGGGAGCACTAACTACAATAGTATACTCCATAGCTCATTTTTCTCTGAGTGTTTCTACAATCCTCCTGACTTTTCCTTCTTTTTGCCCAATAGAGACATAGATACATACAACATTCTTGCCTTTTTGGTTGAGGATAGTATCTGTAGCGATAGTCGTCTTACCTGTTTGTCTGTTTCATATAATAAGCTCTCTTTGTCCTCTTCCGATAGGGACCATTGTATCTATTGCTTTAATTCAGGTTTCCAGAGGTGTATTTACAGATTGTCTTGTAAGTACTCCTGGTGCGATTTTTTCTACAGGATTGAATGTTTTGGGGTGTATGTCATCGAGCCCATCAATAGGAGTTCAGATACCATCGAGCACTCTTCATAAATATTCTTCGCCTACTCAGACACTAAGAATTTTTCATGCCGCTTTGACTGTATCTCATTGATTGATTGTACTATAATCTCAGAGGACTAGTACACCGACACTATCATTGGAAAGATCAAGAACTAATCATTTGATCCCATTTTCAAATTCAACAATCTCTGAGAACATAGCATCATCAAGTCATGTTACCGTAGCAACTCCGTCTTTGAGTTCCAGTACTTCTCATTTTTTGGAAAAAGAATCACTGATGTCAGCATTTTTGATATCTTGTTCAATCTTATCAAGGATTTCTTGTACGATTTGCATGAATATATAGTTATGATGTAAAATTCTATTGTGATGTTTTATCTATTGATGCTATCATAATAATAAAGTAAGATCACGATCAATATCTCTCTTGTAGCGATATCATTCTCACTTTATATCAATTCATATCTTAGATGATTCATGATAATCGATATCTGTATTTTCGAAGGTCTTAGTGATAAATGAGCTTACCTGATACTGAATACTCTTATCTGTGATGATCTCAAATTCCTTCTGTGCTTCAGCATATTTTCTCTTTAGAATGTTTATAATATGCTTGATATCTTTGATATTTAGTTTATTTATTCTTTTAAGGATTATTGTTATCTCATAAGCTGCAGGAGAATGTTTCTTTAATGATTGGAGATAAACATCCATCTCCAAAGCTCCTTTACCATATCTAACGATGATATGTTTGATTATCATAAAATAACGCAAAAAATCTTTATCTCTCATATGAGCATCAAAATATTGATCGACTAATGTCTCGTTAGAAATGAACATTATTTTTTTATTTCTCTGACTAAAGTAGTGAGATAAGTATCCTTAAGCTGATCATCAGATCAAATAATTTTTCTGACGACAATCTTACTGGCCTGTTTCACTGAATTTTCCCAATTTTCATGGAGTTCTTTCTTGATCTTGTTTGCTTGAGATTCAGCATGTTTGATTATCTCGCTGGCTTTTCTACGGGCATCATCAACAATCTCCTGCTTATTTTTGTTTACTATAAGTTCTTGTTCTCTGATGATTTCTTTTTGTTTCTCGATGACTTCAGATATTATATTATCTCATTTTGCCTTAGCATTTTCGATAATGGTATTATATTCATACTCGGCATTTTTGAGTTTTTTTACAAGATGCTCTCTTTCTTCAAGAGCACTAGTTACTTTGTCTCATAGAAAATATTTGAAGGCAAAGAAAAAAATAATCAGATTAAGTATCTGTACTAAGACATTTATGACAACGGTTGTTGTCGTTACCGCATGTTCTTCCATATGCCGTATTCACTTTAAGTAAAAAACTATTTGCTGCTCAATATTGAGAAAGCAATTACGAATCAGTAAATCGCTACAGCTTCTGTCAATGCTAAAGCAAGGATTGCAGGAACAAAATAATTTTTAGCTCAATCAGGATTTCTTCCCAATGATTCCAACCGAGATTTTCCGATGAGTCCTAATCAAATAGTTGCTCCAAGTCAAGCCATTCAAATAGCCATAGCTGCTCCAATGTGTTGTAATGTCATTTTTCATATAATTAATAAATTAAAAGGTAACGAATTAATTAGTGATCTACATGTCATTCACCTGCCATTTTAAAATATACCAATACAAGCATACTGAAGACAAACGCTTGTAAGAATCCCACAAACAATTCAAAGAATACAACAACGAGTGGGAATAAGAATGGAATCTTGATGAAGGACTGAGTAGCATAAACTACTAATCCCAAAAGCACCATTCCTGCTAAAATATTTCAAAACAACCTCAATGATAAGGAAATGACTCTAGCTATTTCACCGACAAATTCAATAAGTCATATGAATAGTCCTATGATGATATCAAATATTTTTCAAATAAATGAACCAACTCCAGTAACTTTATGTACGATGCCAAGCCCTTTATATCAGATATATTTCTGTATATATTTAAATCCATTCTTTTGGAAACCGAAGACCATTGCTCAAGCTACAGCTACAAATGCAAGTACCATATTGAAGAATACATCCGTTGACACAGGTCTGAAGTAAGAATGTAATCCAGGGGCAGCGAGAACAAAAAGATCTCAGATGAGTCCTATAATATTACATCGCAGAATATAGATGAAAATGAATACGACAATTTTGATAAGTTTCAGAGGAATATTCTCTCATAGATCTTGAAAGAATTTTGTGATAGATTCTATTCACATATCTACGAGATTAGTTACTCTATTGTGCGGTTTTCTTCTTCTAAGATATGTATAAATAAGTAAAAATAGAGAAAAAAGCAAGGTCCCAAAAACTGATGCTATGAGGGTTTGAGAAAAATCTATTCCTCAAAGAGTAAAATGATATGTAGGCATAAAACTTACTGCTTCCATGATATATAGTATAGATATATTTATAAAATCTCAAAAAAAATCCCGAAGATTGGCTTCGAATAACAAAAAAATATATAGTATTTAGTGGGAGCATTGCAACCCATTTTTTTTCTATTATGCCAGAATTTTCTTCAGACATAATAAAACCTCTCAATATCTTATATAGAGATGTTTGTAAAAAAATTATTATATAAAACAAACTAGTGTTTATCTTGTTTATTTATTCTTTCATATTTTTATTTTTAATAATATATGTTGATTATAGATTTATAAAAAGAAAAGTTAATAATTTTTTTATATTTTTTACTCATTACTAAATACTTCTTCTATACCATCCTTCAAACTATAACCATCCATAAATTCTTTCAAATGTGGCTTTTTCTTCATCAAAGTTTCCATACTCAAAATAAGCGCATCGTAATCGCCAGATTTTGGGTAGACGTAGGTGATAGGATCTAATAATCCTGTCGGTCTGATGATCTGCTCGACGATTTTATCGGACAATTTTAATTCGTATTCAGCGGGAGTTGCAGAGAGAAAGATAGATTTGGTATCTTTTTTATGTTTTTTTACCAACGTGATTAACTGATTTTCTCCACGTGCTGTTTTCATTTTTTTATACGCATTGAAAATTTCTACGTGTGTATTTGATATATTCGAACTAATATCAAACGCTTGATCCAATTCTATGTCTTTCAAGTCTTTTCGTCACAAAATTCCTTCCAATTCTTCAAATCTGAGTGGTCTATGATCGACCGCTGATGGAAGTCTGAATCCGTATTTTATAAGATTAGCTTTTCTTGATCTATCACCTCCAGGCATAGCTCTGAGCTGTGGTAAGGTCATATGCGATTCATCGACGATCAATAAGAAATCATCGGGGAAATAATCGAAAATCGTGTTAGGCGGTTCACCAGGAAGTCTATTATCAAAGTAGAGAGAGTAGTTCTCGATACCATTAACGAATCCTGTTTCCTTGATCATTCTGATATCATATTCCACTCTTTTTTTGATTCTTTCTGCTTCTACCAACATTCATTGTTTTTCAAACTCTTTTACTCTGAGCTCTTTTTCAGCGTTCATTTGTTCCAAGATAGTATCTATATCAGAGACGTCTTGCAAAAATTGTGTTGCTGGCCAAAGGGTAACTTTATTTTTATTTTCTTTGTGTTCAAAGGTCAATGAATCTTTCAATTCGATCAATTCAAGTATTTCTTCGTTGAAATGTAATCTGTATACGAATTTCTCTGTACTGGAAAATATATCCAGAATATCTCCTTTGAATTCAAACATTCCATGTTCTATCTTGGCAACAATAGGTTTATATTGCATATGGAGGAGTTGTTTTTTGAGTGCTTTAAAATCATATTGCTTCCCAACTTCAAATTGCAGACAGTTTTCTTGGAAAAATCTTTTTTGTCCCAGACCGTAGAGTGATGAAGCTGACGCAACAACAATTACATCGTTTCTACTCAAGAGCGAAGCCATGGTTGCAAGTCTATACATCTCGATCTCCTGATTAATAGTAGCTTCTTTTTCTATATATACTCACTGCGTAGGAAGATAGCTTTCTGGCTGATAATAGTCGAAGTAGGAAACAAAGTAATGTACGGCGTTGTTTGGGAAAAAATATTTGAATTCCGTCGCAAGCTGCGCAGCCAAAGTTTTATTATGAGAAATAATCAGCGTAGGTTTTTGCAAATGCTGGATCATATTCGCCATGGTAAAGGTCTTTCCCGTACCCGTAGCTCAGAGCAGGGTAGCCTTATTTTTTCCGCTTTCAAAAAGCTTCTTGATCTCCTCAATCGCTTTGATCTGATCTCCGGCTGGTTTATATTGTGATTGTAACTCAAATAACATATCTTCGCGTAGTGAATAATAAATAGTAGCTTTATAGAAAATTCAGTCCCGAAGTCCACAGGTAATAAAAAAAACCACCGAAGTGGTTTTTTGTTGCCTCACGAAGTGAAGCTATGATAAGCATGGTTATGCTTCTAGTCCTTAAACTTTTCTTTCAATCTCTTGATAGTCTCTTCTCTCTTCGCCAATCTTGCAGCTTCTTTTTCAGCCATAACTTCTTCTCTTGTTTTCTTTACTTTTACTTCTTCATCTGGAGTTGCTTTAGCAATCTTTGCATTCTTATGTTTAGCTATCTTTTCTGCTTCTTCAGGATCTTGTTCTACTTTTACTGCAATCTCTTTTTTTAGTTCTTTATACAAAAATGGTACAGTGAAATTTCCGAGAGTGATTATTTTCTTTTTGAGTTTTAGATAATGAGGTTCAAGTTCTACTTTATATATCTCATTTATTTTTGCTGCGATATCGTGTTCATCTACTTTGGCATATAATGTTCCATCAGCATTAGCTTTTCTGATAAGAATGATACCTTCGTCAGTACTGAGTTTTGTAAAGAGATCTTCCAATCCTGTAGCTTTCTTTTTTCTATCAGATTCTGCAGCTGCCATTTTTTGAGCAAATTTGTTTTTGTTCTCAGGATCAGCCAAAACAGCAATATTTTGTGGTAACAAAATATTCCTAGCAAAAATAGGTTTTACTCTAACAATCTCAAACTTTTCTCCGAGATGTTTATCATTTTGCAAGAGAATAACTTCTATTGTCTTGTTTTCTAATTTTCTTCTTGGCATTTTATTATACTTAAATGATTAAAAGATTTGGTAATTGAGCGATATATAAAAAAAATATGCGGTCTATTATATACGAATCCAGATATCAATTTCAAATGAAAATAGACTTATTGTTGTAAATCGCCTGTTCCTTTGATAATTACTTCTTTTATTTGGATGTTGGCGTTGAGTAATAATGTCTGTAAAACATTTTGAGCATTGTTTTTTGCTTCTTTGAGAATGTTTCCACTCAGTGCTTCTTGCCAAATAATGTCACGAGCTTTTTCTCTTAGTTTGTTTTCCATATCTATTTCACTTGGGGTAACTATACCGAGCTCTGTTGTTTTATTGGTTCAGGTAAGAACAACTCAAAATATTTCAGGTTCGCCGAGGACGATACTAACTGTTCAATCACGAGAAACTAAGATATTTCAGGTAGTTATATGGGTAATCATATATCCAGCGCTTACTTCTCACTGTACTTCCAATGCGAGTTTGTCTCTGAATAGTGCACTACTGATGATTTGATCTGCACCGATGTCAGGAATCAGATGAGATAATTCTTGTTCTCATTCTATCGTTGTGCTAAATGTTTTGGTAACAGTTTCCAATTTTTCGACTTTTGTTAGCTCAGTCATAATAGATGCTGTGGTTTTTTTGATGACGGTAGCTCATTTATATTGCAACCATAGCCAAAAACCATATACACACACAAGTACAATAAAAAGTACTATGAGATATTTCAATAAACGCTTCATAATAAAAATATATAGAAAGTAAAAAGTATCAAGCAATAAGAAACAAGATCTGTAACCGTTTAATTTATATAAGCAATCAGGTATGAAAAACAAATGAAATTCTTCAAAAAAAATTCCCTGGATTTGGATGATCGCATATCTTCCTTTTTTGCTTCTTCTCTATTACATCGTTAATAATTATCTTTACGAAAGAAATACAACTATCCCTGAGGTATGTAGTGAAAAAACATGTTTTACCGTAGAACTAGCCCGCACAGCAGAACAGCAGCAGCAAGGACTTATGTATCGTGAAACAATGGGTGAAGAATATGGTATGTTATTTATTTTTCCAGATACAACACTTCATAATTTTTGGATGAAAAATACACGTATTCCATTGGATATTATATGGATAAACGATCAATTTCACGTTGTTCGTATCTTTACTGCTCAGCCATGTATAACAGATCCTTGTACTATTTATGCTCCAGAAACGTGATCAACATATGTTTTGGAAATCAATGCAGGACTCGCAGAAAAATATGAAATAGTCGAATGAAGCGTGATGAAATTCAGAAATATAAAGTAATAATGTTGTTTTATATAGTAATATAATTCTTGTGTTACCAAAGAAACTTCGTCTGACAGGAAAAGATGTAATCTTTATTACTAGGAAAAGACAATATCTGGGTGTAGGATTGTTTGGCTTTTTTTATATCAAACAATATCCAGGGATAAAACACAACCAAATATCTTCGCATATTACTATCAAATTATCAAAAAAAGCCGTTATGAGACATCTTGTGAAAAGAGCTATCATGCAACGTGTTCAAGAGCATAATATGATAAAATTTCCTATAAATGATACCTTTTATAAGATATTTATCGTAGTATCAAAGGTCCGTGTCTGAGAAATACTACAAAAAATTGCAAATTTCTCAAAAAAAGATACAATTATGTATATACAAGAAGAATTTGAAAAATCGCGGAAATGATTCAACGATAAACTCTATACTAAAAGAACTTAGAAAAAAATCCATATTTGTCCTCCTTTTAAAAAGGAGGGGTGGTGCGGAAGCACAGGAGGATTTAAAAGTATTTAACTCCATAAATCCCTCTTCCTTCGGCTTCTCCCTTTACAAAAGGGAGACAAAAAAGCAGAATGATTTTAATCATTTAGATTAACGGTATGACAATTATTCACAAAATCATCAAAGGCGGATCCAATTTTTTCAAATCTATAAAATCTGATAACAAAAAACAACTTTTAGAGCTAGAAAAATTAGAAAAAAA
>Ga0209575_10001021_pt1 | contig 12709 bp, 9 predicted proteins | sample Medcelwee11metaG_FD_187172 | JGI IMG/M metagenome (GOLD analysis project Ga0209575, IMG submission 187172) | Freshwater pond sediment microbial communities from the University of Edinburgh, under environmental carbon perturbations - Medium... | ecosystem: Environmental > Aquatic > Freshwater >...
TTTTCATCACATCCTTCCGCCATTGTGCCGGTTAGGACCTTCACTTTTGATTTTTCAAGGAATCTCCTGGCTTTCTCCGACGACCTTTGCGACATCATACTGAGAACCCTGTCACCTGCTTCTATAAGAAAAATATTTGCCGTTTTATCTTTAAGCTCAGGATAATCTTTTGGAAGCACATATTTATTCATCTCTGCAAGCGCTCCGGATATCTCTACTCCGGAAGGGCCTCCCCCGATTATCACTATATTCAGATGTTTGTCCTGTTCCTCCTTATTTTCAGCCGTAATTGCATTTTCGAAGTTCATCAGTATTGAATTCCTCAGGTCGAGAACCTCAGCTATTGTCTTCATCCCTTTGGAGTTTTCCTCCATCTCCTTTGATCCGAAATAAGAATTTGTGGCTCCGAATGCCAGGACCAAAAAATCATAATCAATTGTTCCGGCAGATGTAACAAGCTTGTTTCCAAACGAATCAATAGCTTTAACCTCAGCTTTTCTGATATAATAATCATCGTAATGCTGGAAAATTTTCCTGAGTGGAAAGAGGATTGAAGATTCTTCAAGCCCGGCTGATGCAACCTGGTAAAACAATGGAGGGAATTGATGGTAGTTGTGCTTATCAATTATAACTACCTGATATCCTGAGCCTCTTAGTTTTTTTGCAAGTGTGAGTCCTGCGAAACCGCAACCGGCAATAACAACTCTTTTTTTATCTGATTCGGGAATATTTATCATAATCACCGGAATGGAAACCTGCAGTTAAAGATATAAATATTCTTCATGTTAAAATGTGCAGTTGTACGCGTTTTATGATTAGAGGTGAACAATGAATATAACAGGTATTTCTTTTTAACCTATATTCAGTTTCACCTGATTGGAGATTCCTAGGTAACGCCCGGAATCTAATTATCAATTATCCTGAAATTATTTTTGATTCCCGCCATTCAAATAAAAATATTTCCCAGTAATAAGCAATCCGGCAAAAACAAAAATGGCAAAAACCAGGCTGCTTAACGAAAGCTGCATTCCGCCTGAAAGAATATGGCCGCTTGTACAGCCACCAGCCATTCTTGCACCAAAAATCAAAATAAAACCACCTAAAAATGACCAGATAAGCCTTTTTGATACTGAATTACCTTTATATTTTTCCCAGTTACTGTGAATCAGAGTGATCCTAAACTCTTTTCTTATTAGTGATATTACGATACCTGAAATGAATGCTCCGGTTAAAAATACCAGCTCCCAGCCTCCTGGTTCCTGAATCTTTGAAAAGTAACTGTTCTGTGTTGTGCCTGCTAACAGGTCAGCAACATAGGGGTATGCTGTAGATGCACCAATCTGGCGATTTGAAATGACCGACAGAAATACAACTGCATTTAAAATGGCAAGTGCAATTCCTGAATATAACCATTTCATATCAGGATTTTTCTCTTTTTTGTTCAAAATGAATGCTGCCAGGATAAACGCAATTCCAAAAATTACATCAAGGATATAGAAAATAATTTTGTGTTCCCCGGCAAGGGTATATAAGGAGATACTTCCGAGGTCGGGACCTAAGAAACTTTGAATCGATGGCACTATTATTGAATATACTAAACCGGCAGCTAAACCTCCCACGATTCCAACCAGTGCATCAACTGACCCTTCTCCAAGCGACACTGCAAGAGTCCCGGGACAATATCCTAAAATTGCCATTCCAACACCAAAAATAATTCCGCCAATTGCAATACCTCCCAATAAGAATGGCTTAATATGATAAGAAGCAAAGCCAAAACCGATTTCAATTGCTATTATTACGGCACCAACTCCTATGGCAACTGCAATAGCCTTTGCAACTGCAAAATTTTCCAGCGTAGCCATGCCGCTTATCACATTGAACCTGTTTAGCCTTGCATATTGCAAAATAGCTCCGAATAAAAAACCTAAGATCAAAATTGTTGCATTCATAAAAGTAAATTATTATGACGTTTTAAGTGTCCTGGAATTAAATTATGGCCAGCCAAGATAATTATAAGATTTGTTCCAGAGACGCCTTCAGAATTTTTTTATCAAGACAACATATTCAGCATCCGTGAAAGGACCCGTAAAATTATTTTTATCAGGATCACTTCATCCGAAATGATCTTTGTTAATTATTCGCAAAGCTTTTTCCCGCATTTAATTCTTAAATTGCATTAATAATTACAGAGCCGAATTTCTTATCAGAATATAAGTTATTCATTCATAATACAATAAGTTATGGAGAGAGAGATTACCCGGAATTTTGACCTGCTCGACAGGTACAAAGAAAACTTTATCAAAGAGGATGTTTTATGCTTCAGGCATAACGGAATCTGGAAAAAATACAGTACAAATGATTATTTAGACTACTCATATAATTTCTGCTATGGATTATATGAAGCAGGACTCCGGAAGGGAGATAAGATAATCACTGTATCAGCTAACCGGCCGGAATGGAACTTTGTTGATATGGGTATGTCTATGCTGGGTGTTGTACATGTCCCGGTATTTACATCTCTAACCACCCAGGAGTATGAATACATAATAAAAAACTCGGGTGCTGCAATTATAATTATTTCCGATAGAAAGTTGTTTAAAACCATATCACCGGCTCTCAAAAGGAGTGAAGTAAATGAAATGGTTTTTACATTCGATGAAGTTGAAGGCGCAAACAGCTGGCTCGAAATAGTAGAAAAAGGAAAAAAATGCTCCGAAGCGACAAAAAATATAGTAGAGAATGCTAAAAAACTCATCGGAACAGAAGACTTTGCTACCCTAATCTATACTTCGGGTACCACAGGAAAATCAAAAGGGGTTATGCTCTCTCATAAAAATCTTGTCAGCAATTTTCTTTCAGCTGCAAATGTTTTTAAACTCAATCCTACCGATAAATACCTGAGTATACTTCCATTATGTCATGTTGGTGGACGAATGGGTAATTACCAGACTCAATACAGCGGATGCAGCATTTATTATGCTGAGAGCATGAGTTCAATAGCTGCTAATATGCAGGAGATAAAACCCGATGGCTTCGATGCCGTACCAAGAGTTCTTGAGAAATTTTACGATGTTATTATCTCAAAGGGGAAAAATCTGCGGGGAATAAAAAGATCTCTATTCTTTTGGGCAGTTAAACTTGGATTGAGGTATTTGCCTTTTGGTGAAAACGGGTGGATTTATGAACAGAAACTTAAAATCGCAGATAAGCTTATTTTCAGCAAATGGAGACAAGCTCTCGGAGGTAATGTAAGAATTGTCGGATGTGGTGGAGCAAGTCTTCAGTCGAGGCTTGAGAGGATCTTCTGGGCAGCAGGCATTAAAATTATTAATATGTACGGACTGACTGAGACATCGCCGATTATAACAATAAACAGGGTTGAAAAGGGAAAAGTGAAGCTGGGGTCTGTTGGAATGGTCATCGAGGATGTTGAGATCAAAATAGCAGAAGATGGAGAGATCCTTTGCAAGGGGCCTGATGTTATGATAGGTTATTATAATGACCCTGATCTCACGGAATCAGTCTTCGATAAAGAAGGATGGTTCCATACAGGCGATATTGGCCATATTGAAGATGGAAGATTCCTAATGGTTACAGACAGAAAAAAGGAAATATTTAAATTATCAAACGGAAAATTTATTGCTCCACAGGTAATTGAAAATATTTTTAAAGAGTCTCCCTTGATAGACCAGATTATGGTAATCGGAGAACATGAGAAATTTGCAAGCGCTCTCATATCTCCCAATTTCAAATATTTTGATGACCTGAAGACATCAAAAAAAATCTCTTTTACAGATAATGACGATCTTGTTCAAAATCCGGATTTCCAGTTACTCTTTTCATCTGAGGTAAATAAATTAAACAAACGTCTCAATCCACCTGAAAGAATAAGCAGGTACAAACTTGTAAAAGATGAATGGGGTCCTGCAACCGGAGAATTATCTCCGACACTAAAACTTCGCCGCCAGTTTATCCTGGAAAAATACAAATCAATGGTGTCACAGGTTTACATGAAATAAACTGAATTCTGAAACTGACTGATTTAACAATGAAAATATTCAAAGTAACTGACCGGAGAACAGAAAAAATGTTTCTCGCCACAGCAAAAGTTATTTATAAAAATGATAATACCTGGGTTTGTCCTCTTGACAATGATATAAAAGCAATATTCAATCCTTCATCGAATCCGTATTTCAGTCACGGCGAGGCTCAAAGGTGGGTGCTTGCTGATGAGAATAACTCCCTTATTGGCCGTATAGCAGCTTTTGTTGATCATAATTTAGCAAGAACCTATGATCAGCCTACAGGGGGGATTGGTTTCTTTGAATGCATTGATGATGAGCCATCTGCATTCCTTCTTTTTAATACTGCCAGGGAATGGCTGAAGGAGAAAGGAATGGAAGCGATGGACGGACCCATAAATTTCGGAGAAACAGATAAATACTGGGGGCTTCTTGTCGATGGCTTTACCCACCCCTCTTTCGATGTACCATATAACCCACCTTACTATAAACATTTATTCGAATCTTATGGATTCAATGTTTATTATAAAATGGAAGGTTTTCATCTCGATATTAAAAGGCCTCTTTCAGACAGATTCATTAAAATTGCTGAGTGGGTAGCTGCAAAACCCGGATATTCGTTCACACATTTCACATGGAAAGAACAGGAAAAGTTTACCCGGGACTTTGCCCTGGTATTCAATGAAGCATGGGCCTCTTTCAAGATAAATTTTGAACCTCTCGAAGCCGAGTATATAAAAGGGGTCCTGAAAAAAGCAAAGGCAATAATTGACGAAGAGTTCATCTGGCTGGCTTATTTTGAAGAGAAACCAATTGCAATCTACCTTATGTTCCCTGATGTTAACCAGATATTTAAATTTATGAACGGGAAAATGAATCTGATGAATATGATAAGATTCCTCTGGCTTAAGAAAAAAAATACAATAACAAGGGCAAAAGGACTACTTATGGGTGTTATACCAAAATACCAGAATCATGGCATTGAATCTGCCTTTATCCTGAAGGTAAGAGAAGCATTTGCACATAAGCCTCATTATACTGAAGTAGAATTCTCATGGGTCGCCGATTTCAATCCCAAAATGAGAAAGATTTTTACCTCAGTAGGTAGTGTACCGGCTAAAAATTATATTACTTACCGGTATCTTTTCGACAGGACAAAAGAGTTTAAAAGATACCCAATACCAGATATTAAATGAGCAAAATTCTGATATGGACTAAAGCCTGATACAAGATCAGACTGGTATTATTAAGATACCTGGCCGATTTTTAAGCAATGAGCTCATCCCTGTAAAATCGGAGCCAGAGTCAGTCCTGCAATAAAAATAAAAAGTGACTATGAAACCCACATGATTGAACACAATCATAAACAAGGATGAAAATAATTCATTTTCAATCATGTGCGGTTCTATCCGACCTTTAAAATAAATTATATACGGATGAAATATGATGTAATTATAATCGGAGCCGGACTGGGCGGTTTAACAGCTGGGGCTAAACTGTCAAAAGAGGGGAAAAAAGTACTTCTTATTGAACAGCATAGCAAACCCGGAGGATGCGCAACGACTTTTAAAAGGGGAAAATTCACACTGGAAGTGGGATTGCATGAGATGGATGGTCCGGCTCCGGGCGACATGAAAACAAGAATATTCAATGAACTGGATGTATTCAGAAATGTTGAATTTATAAAAGTCCCGGAGTTTTACAGATTCATTAATGACAGGTATTCTGTTACAATACCGCATAATCCGGTTGAAGCCACAAAATTATTATCAGAATTATTCCCCGGAGAGATCAACGGGATCAGGGCATATTTTGATCAGGTACTTAACCCTAAAAAGAGAACTGCCGGAAATGTGAGCACTGACATAAGTCTTGGAGAATTCCTCGATTCCATAATCAATAACGATGATCTAAAACTGATACTCCTGGGTAATCTTGGTTATTTCCACGATGATCCATATTCTCTTTCACTGGGGTATTATTCTGTTGCCCAGGGTAGCTATTATAACGGAGGTGCCAGTTTTATAAAAGGAGGCTCTCAGGTGCTCTCTGATTATCTTGCAGGATACATCAGAGATCATGGCGGAGAGGTCCTGTTAAATCATATTGTCACCTCGATTAAGAGCTCCGGCAATAAATTAACCGGTGTGATTTATTCAAAGAAAAACAATTCCGGTGAAGGAAATATGGAGGCATTTGCTGATGAAATAGTTGCAAACAATGCTATGCCGAATGTTGCAGAACTTCTACCCTCTGAAATTGGAGCGGAACTAAAAAATGAAATAAGTGACATAAACAGAGGTTCATCATTGCTGACTCTGTATTTTGGATTCAGAAGGCCGCTTAAAGAGTTGGGGCACAATTTTTACTCCACTTTCATATTTAACAGTTCTGTAAAGTCACAGGCAGATATTCTGAGGAACAACAGAGATGATTTTTCAAGACGCAGCTTTACGTTTGTCGACTATGGTCAGATTAATTCAGGCCTCGCCCCAGAAGGGAAGAGTGTTGGAGCTGTTTGTTGTATCGATTATATTGATGAATGGGAAAAACTCAGTCAGGAAGAGTATGACATTAAAAAACAGAAAACTGCATCTGTTTTAATTGATAGGCTTGAAGCCCTTATTCCCGGTATCAGGGATACAATTGAATATTTTGAAGTCGGGACATCTGTTTCAGTAAAACGTTATACTCTGAATCCGGGGGGAGAAGTTTATGGTTTTGCACAGAATCCGGGCAGAAAAATAATTGATTCAGCAAGATATGTTGACAACCTTCATTTTGCATCTGCATGGGGAAAGACAGGTGGTGGATTCTCAGGAGCAATATTCGGTGGTTATCTTTGTGCAATGAATCTGTTCAGAAAAAGGCATGCGTCAAAACAATAGTCATCCTTTCCGCATCCTCTCTATTCTTCTGTCAACTGGTTGATTTATAATTATCGGAACCTTTTCAACAATTGTGTTTGTTGAATCAAGATGAAGAGCTCTGTCCTCAGGAATGCTAATATGCCTGACAATACTCTGGATAGCAAGAATGAAATTATCAAAATTCGAAAGTTTAAAATCGCGAAGCATGATACGATCGAGAACAACAAACTTGAAATCTGCCGGAAATTTGTATTTCTTCAGGGAATCATAGCTGCTTTCAAGCTTAATTTCTCCTGTTTTTACAAGATCCTCAAGAACCTCCCTGAAATAGAGGTTTATTTTCGGATCCACCTTGAATCCTATATGGAAGTCAATTCTGATAAGAACTCCCGGTATAATATGATTGACCTTGTAATCAAACCGGTTAGGCTCATCTACCCTGTCAACATGAAGCAGCCAGTAAGTGTCAGCCCTTTTTGGCTGTTTTTTAAAAATTGAATAAATTACTTTTGACTCAACCTGGTCCTGGCGGTTTGCTTTAATAATATAGACCAGATTGGTTGCAATTTTTGGTACACTTTTATCCTTTCTTAAATCCTTAAAAAGTTCAATATAATCTCCAAGATTTATAAATGTAATATACCTGTTCCTTATCTTCCTGGCGAAATACCAGCCGAACATTACAAGGAAATATAATGCTGCCAGTAACAGAGTGAACCAACCTCCATATCTGAATTTATGAAGATTAGCTATAAGGAAACCGCCTTCAATAGTAAGAAATAACAGCATAAACAGAATTGCCAGTCTGCGATCAATTCCGCTCTGGTACAAAAAATAAGATAAAAGTAATGTCGTCATTATCATGGTGATAGTAATTGCAAGCCCATAGGCTGCTTCCATATTTGCTGACTCTCTGAAGAATAAAACCACCAGGCTGCACATGATCCATAGCGACCAGTTAACAAAAGGCAGATAGACCTGGCCTCTGACAAATGTCGGATTTAATATCTTTACTCTGGGCCAGAAATTAAGTGATATTGCTTCACTGATGAGAGTAAAAGATCCGCTTATAAGTGCCTGGCTTGCAATAATTGAAGCTGCGGTGGCAATTATAATTCCCGGGAGAAGAAACCATTTTGGCATTATTGAGAAAAAGGGAGTCAGCTCATTACCAGGAACATAATTCATAAGAAGCCAGGCTCCCTGTCCGAAGTAATTTAATATAAGTGTAGTCTTTACAAATATCCACGAAACACGGATATTTTTCCGTCCACAGTGTCCGAGATCTGAATAGAGAGCCTCGGCTCCCGTGGTACAAAGGAAAACAGCACCTAAAAGTATAAAGCCTCCCGGATATTCAGCCAGAAACCGGATTGCATAAACAGGACTTAGGGCACGAAATATTTCAGGGTAATGGATCACCTGTGAAAAACCCAGGATCCCAAGCATTAAGAACCAGATCACCATCATCGGGCCAAAAGCAACTCCTACAACATTGGTTCCGAATTGCTGCATAAAAAAAAGTGCAGCAAAAATTACAAGTACAATAGGAATAACCGATATAGAAGGACTATACAACTTTAATCCTTCTATTGATGAAGTAACTGTTATTGCAGGTGTTATAACACCATCTGCCAGCAACGCGGCCCCTCCTATCATTGTCAGAATCGCCGCCCATCCTGATTTTCTCCGTATAAGGGCAAATAATGCAAAAATCCCCCCTTCTCCCCGGTTATCAGCCCGGAGAGTAATAATCACATATTTGATCGTAGTCTGTAAAGAGAGGGTCCAGAAAACACACGATAATGCACCAAGGATCAATAGCTCATTAAACTCTTTTGCATTTCCTGCAATTGCCCTGACAGTATAAAGAGGACTTGTCCCTATATCTCCATAAACAATACCCAGAGTTACCAGCAGCCCTGCAAATGATAGCTTATTTATATCGAAATGGGGTCCCTGCTCTTTCATAACAAACTTATCAGATAAAATTCAAGCCCAATCCAAAGCCGGCAAAGGTAATATTTTTCATATAAAAAGAGCATTTCACTGGAACCGTTTGATCCTGGAGGCCACAGGCTGATCAATAATTATAGGAACCTGCTCTATGATTGTATTTGTGGAATCAAGATTTAATGTCCTGATATCGTTTGTACTCAATTTTCTGACAAGTCCGTTAAGAGAGAGGATAAAGTTTTCCCAGTTTGAAAGGGTAAGATCACGCGACATGATCCTGTCAATAAGAATATATTTAAAATCACCATCAAGATCATGCTTTTTCAGAGAATCGTAACTGCTGTCCAGTTTTATCTCACCCGACGCTTCCATATCCTCCAGTACTTCTTTAAAATAAAGGTTAATTTTAGGTTCTACTTTAAACCCAATGTGAAAATCTACCCTGTGAAGTATCCCCGGAATAATCTGTGTTACCTGATAATCAAATCTGTTAGGTTCATTTACTTTATCGACATGTAAAAACCAATAGGTATCAGCACGTTTAGGTTGTTTATGGAAGATCGAATAAATAACTTTTGACTCAACCTGATCGTGTCTGTTGGCGCGTATAATATAAACAAGGTTGGTTGCCATTCTTGGAACAGACTCATCTTTAACAAGATCCCTGAACAGGTCGAGGTACTTATCAAGGTCAGCAAAGGTAATATAGCGGTTCTTTATTTTCCTTCCGAAATACCAGCCAAACATCACCAGAAAATATAATGATGCCAGTAATACTGTCATCCACCCTCCCGAATTGAATTTATGCAGGTTGGCAATAAGGAAACTTCCCTCTATCGTCAGATATGTCAGGAAAAGCAACATAACAAGCCTGTGGTTCAGCCCTTTCTGGAGCAGGTAATAAGAGAGCAGCAAAGTCGTCATGATCTCTGCAATCGTAATTGCAAGACCATAAGCAGCATTCATATTTGATGAATCTTTAAATGAGAATACAACCAGGCTGCAGGCTATCCATAAAAACCAGTTTACGAATGGTATATAAACCTGTCCCCTGACAAGAGTGGGATGTAATATTCTTAATTTTGGCCAGAAGTTAAGTGATACCGCTTCCCCGATCAGTGTAAATGATCCGCTTATAATCGCCTGGCTGGCTATTATTGCGGCAGCAGTCGCCAGAACAACACCGGGAAGAAGAAACCATTTCGGCATTATCTCAAAAAAGGGATTTACATATGCGCCTGATTCTATATGTGTCATCAGCCATGCACCCTGGCCGAAGTAATTCAAAAGAAGAGCGATTTTTACAAAGATCCATGTGACCCTTATATTTTTTCTGCCGCAATGTCCAAGATCAGCATAAAGAGCCTCTGCCCCGGTTGTTGCAAGAAATACGGCTCCCAGCAGAATAAATCCTCCCGGATATTCAGCAAGAAAACGGTAAGCATAAACAGGATTCACTGCGGTTATGATACCGGGATGGAATTTTAACTGCGAAAAACCCAGAACTGCCAGTGTCAGGAACCATATAAACATTATCGGGCCAAACGAGCTTCCTACAAAATTTGTCCCAAACTGTTGAATAAAAAATAGCGCCCCGAGAATTATCAGAACTATTGGAACTACAGGGATATCAGGATTATAAAGTTTAAGACCTTCTATTGACGATGTAACAGTTATTGAAGGAGTTATCACTCCATCTGCCAGTAGCGCAGCTCCTCCTACCATGGTCAGGATAGCTGCCCACGATGATTTTTCTTTCAAAAGGGCATAAAGGGCAAAAATCCCACCCTCTCCGTTATTGTCAGCACGTAATGTTATTAAAATATATTTAATTGATGTCGATAGCGTAAGTGTCCAGAAAATACATGAGAGTCCGCCATAGATTAAAAGCTGGTTGAAATTCTCTGCACCTCCTGCAATAATTGCCCTCATAGTATACAGAGGACTTGTGCCAAGATCCCCGAAAACTATCCCGAGTGTGATAAGTGCTCCCGCAAGAGAGAGTTTTTTGATATCCGGTTGTCGCTGAGCCATTATTTTCTAAAGGCTGTAAAGTTATAAATTTAGATACATATTAGATACACATTTGATTTTGACCAATAAGATTATATTTGTGTCGGCAGAAAAACTTCAAAACTAGTTATGAAAAATAATTTCATACAAAGGATGTCGCGGAAATCTCTGAATGCTATTTTTATACTGCTTTTTACAGTACCTCTTACAGCACAGGAATCAATAGCCCAGACACAGAATGTTTCATTTCTTTTCATGGGCGATATCATGGGCCATGATGAACAGATATGGTCGGCAGAGAACAGGGAGAACCATACATACAATTATGATGACGTATTTACTTATATAAAACCATTAATTTCTGAGGCCGATATTGCAATCGCAAATTTTGAAGTGACACTTGCCGGAGTTCCCTACAAGGGTTACCCGCAATTCAGTTCACCTGTTGCTCTTGCAACTGCCTGCCGTAATGCAGGGATAGACTACCTGGTTACAGCAAATAATCATTCTGCAGACAGGGGCAAATCAGGTATAACCGGTACAATTAACAGGCTCGACTCTCTGGGGATTCCTCATACAGGAACTTTTTCTGATCAGGTGGCAAAAGAGACTCTCCAGCCTCTGATGATAAGGAAAAACGGGATTTCAGCTGCACTCCTTAATTATACTTATGGTACAAACGGGATCAAAATACCGGAGCCTGTAATCGTAAATATGCTCGATAAAGAACAAATTACTCTTGATATTGAAAAAGCCCGCACACTGAATCCTGATATTATTATCCTGTTCCTTCACTGGGGGACAGAGTATGACACAATTCCTTTAAAAAGCCAGGAGGAACTCGCACGCTATTTCTTCTCAAAAGGAGTTGGCCTTATCATTGGATCTCATCCGCATGTAATCCAGAAAATGGTATGGTATAAAGATGATCCGGTTCTTTCAGGAAAAGCCGTAGTATACTCCCTCGGCAACTTTGTTTCGAATCAGAGGAAACCAAAAACCGACGGCGGCTCTGTTGTCAGGATTGAACTGACAAAAAAAGAAAATAAAGTAACTGTTTCAAATACAGGATATTACCTAACCTGGGTTTATACTCCTATCGTTAAATACAGGAAAAAATTTTATATTCTGCCATGTTCCCTGTTTGAAAACAGGGCTGATTTTTTTAATAATTCAGCCGACTATATTCAGATGATGAAATTTATAAATGATTCCAGAAGACTCCTTTCTAAACAGAATATAAATTTCAGGGAGCACATCTACAATACAAACAATTGATTGTTAATTAATTAACAATCAAACCAATCCGCCATTTTATATCTTCCAATGGATTTCCAATCCATTTTGCCTTCTTTATAAATTCTTTATACCTGCAGTTCAATATTTAATAAAAACCTTATAAAGGCCGCTTTACCTTTGCTCAGTTAAAATACAAAAAGGTGAAACTGATTATTTTTTTCTGCCTTGAAATGATACCGGAGACTGAAGCAAATGTCTCATTTTCGCGAAATTCTGGTTATATAATTGGGATTATTATTTCGGTAATAATTCTCGCCTATCTCCTCTATTCATTATTAAAACCTGAAAAATTCTAAGAGATGTTTTGGTTAGTTTTCTTATTCTTAGTATCGGTAGCAGGCTTACTTTATGCAAGCTATTTGATCACAAGGCTGCTTGAAGTTATTTTTCATATCAATTTAAGTTAGAGTATGTTGATATCTTCAATTATACAGATACTTTTATATCTGGCTGCTCTCATCCTGCTGGCCCCGGTTCTCGGAAGGTACATGACAAAGGTTTTCAATAATGAAATGCACCTTTTAAAACCTGCTATGGGAAAATCTGAAA